>ENA-OVFS01001856-OVFS01001856.1-human-gut-metagenome-genome-assembly--contig:-NODE-1856-length-11476-cov-2.261010_pt1 | contig 11476 bp, 10 predicted proteins | sample MGYA00237763_ERZ505405 | MGnify/ENA primary metagenome ERZ505405 (study PRJEB26158, sample SAMN06016401) | human gut metagenome | biome: human gut; feature: ankylosing spondylitis patient; material... | reverse complement strand
GAATTTCAGGCAATCTGTGTCGTTGGCGGTAAGGCTGGCGTGCTCACAGAATATACAGCTCCCTGCGGCGTGTGTCGACAGGTCATGATGGAGTTTTGCAACCCGGAAACCTTCCAGGTCATTCTGGCGGTGGATAAAGAGCATTATGCTGTGTATACACTAAAGGAGCTCCTGCCGTTAGGATTCGGACCATCTAATCTGGCGTGAAAGATGCTGACCGAAGAAGATTATTATGAAGTATGCTGGAAAATGCCGGAAACAGAGTGATCTGGCATTGAATCCGGCAGTTATAAAGCAGCATAAAGAATTGCAGGAGAAAAAATTATGACAATCGAACAATTAAAAGCACTACCCAAGGCAGAGCTTCACTGTCATCTGGACGGGTCTTTAAGCCGGGAGTTCATGGAGAGCCAGCTGGGAAGAAGGGTACAGCCGGAAGAGCTTAGCGTGTCTGATGACTGCACAAGCCTTGCAGAATACCTTGAGAAATTTTCGCTTCCGGGTCAGTGTATTATGGATGAAAAAGGGCTTGAGGCAGCTGGCTACGACGTACTTCGCACCATGAGCCAGGAAAATGTACGCTACGCAGAAATCCGTTTTGCACCTCTTCTTTCAGAGACCTCCGGAATGAACTGCCGTGCTGTGATCGAGGCAGTATTAAAAGGCCTTGAGCGGGGCAGAGCAGATTTTGGAACGGAGTTTGGTGTGATTACCTGTGCCATGCGTCATCACAGCCAGGAGGACAACAGCCGGATGATAAAAACAGCCCGTGAATATCTGGGCTATGGTGTGTGTGCAGCGGATCTGGCAGGTGCGGAAGCAGCATATCCCATGGCACAGTTTATGGAGCTTTTTCAGAACACCCGTAAGCTGGAAATGCCCTTTACCCTTCATGCAGGAGAGTGTGGAAGCGTACAGAACATTGTGGATGCTGTAAAAGCGGGAGCCGGCAGGATCGGACATGGAATCGCCATGCGAGGCCATTATAATATTCAAAAAGAGCTGGCTGACAGAGGCATTGGAATTGAAATGTGTCCTATCAGCAATCTTCAGACAAAAGCGGTAAACAGTCCGTCAGAATATCCCATCCGGGAATTTCTGAACACAGGATTGAAGGTTTCCATAAACACGGACAACCGTACAGTGAGCAACACAAGCCTTACCAAAGAGCTTCAGTTCATCCAGAACACGTATGGCATTCAGGAGGAAGAGATACGGCTGATGATGAAGAATGCAGTGGATACGGCATTTGCCACTGATGAGGTGAAAGCGAGATTGTATTCTGAACTGGGAATAAAAGGATAAAATATTGGAAACGAGGGATTTTATTTTGAAAAAATATGAAAGGATTTTCGTGATCGTTCTGGATTCTCTGGGAATCGGTGCCATGCCGGATTCAGAGAAATTCGGGGATGTGGGAGTGGATACATTCGGACATATTCTGGATAAAATGGGCTCCCTGGAAATACCAAATCTTAAGAAGCTTGGAATGTTAAATCTTCATCCGGCAGGAAATATGCAAGGTGTGGAGAAGCCGATTGGCCGTTACATGCGCGTAAGCGAAGCCAGCAATGGCAAGGATACCATGACCGGCCATTGGGAAATGATGGGAATTAAGACAGAGAAGCCGTTTAAGACTTTCACAGACACTGGCTTTCCGCCGGAGCTGATCGCGGAACTGGAGAAGCGCTGCGGCAAGCGCGTGATTGGAAACAAGAGCGCCAGCGGAACGGAGATCATTGAAGAGCTTGGGGAAGAAGAAATCAATACAGGTGCCATGATCGTGTATACTTCAGCCGACTCTGTTCTTCAGATCTGCGGAAATGAGGAAACCTTTGATCTTCAGAATTTGTATCGCTGCTGCGAGATTGCAAGAGAAATTACACGGAAGGATGAATGGCGTGTAGGCCGTGTCATCGCCAGACCATATGTTGGCAAAAAGAAAGGTGAGTTCAGGCGAACCAGTAATCGGCATGACTATGCTTTGAAGCCAACAGGTCTGACTGCATTAAATGCGTTAAAGGATAATGGGCTGGATGTGATCGGTGTAGGGAAGATCAACGATATTTTCTGCGGCGAAGGAATCACAAAGACCTATCATTCTGATAGCTCCGTACACGGTATGGAGCAGACCATCCAAATCTGCAAAGAAGACTTCAGGGGACTTTGCTTTGTGAACCTGGTTGATTTCGATGCCCTGTGGGGACACAGACGAAATGTGGAAGGCTACGGCAAAGAAATCGAGAAGTTTGACAAGAACCTGGGCGTTCTTTTGGAAGAGCTTCGGGAGGATGACCTTCTTATTCTTACCGCAGATCACGGGAATGATCCCACCTATAGCGGCACTGACCATACCAGAGAGTATGTTCCCTTCCTGGCTTATTCCAAGACCATGAAAGAGGGGGGTGCCCTTGAAAACGAAGATACTTTTTCCGTTATTGGCGCATCAGTGGCAGATAATTTTGACGTGAAAATGCCGGAAGAAACTATCGGACATTCCATTCTTGAGAAATTATGCTAAAATAGAAAAGCAGCTGTTGGATAGCGGTTGTATATCCGGTGGATTGTTTGCTTTTGCGGCAGAAGCCGGATAGAAACAAATGATTTGCAGCACATGGCAGAAGATGAGGAAATCATATGAAACACACCTATTTACACGATGTACTTCCATTCCTTCGTGAACTGGAACGTGAGAAACAGAAACAATTTGAGGCGTATTTCCGTACTGCGCCATTATGGCTTATGGACCTGTTTCAGAGTGAGATAATGGAAGCCGGAACTACTTTTATCAGGGAAAATGAACCGGCAGATACGATTTTCTTTGTTGCCAGAGGAAGAGTAAAAGCCACAGATTACCGGATTTCCGGCATTGCCTATGATTTTATGAAGCCTATGAATCTCATTGCGCTTGGTGGTATGGAGGTGATCCTGGGACAGGACACCTACCAGACCACCCTGCAGACAGAGACAGAGTGTATCGTTACCAAGCTTCCAAGAGCGCAGTATGAGAAATGGATTTATTCAGATACGGAAGCTTTTCGCCTGGAGGCAAAGCTTACCTGTGCGTCCCTGTTGGAGGAAGAGCGGCGGAACCGTCTGTACCTGTTTTTGGAAGGGGCTGACAGATTAGCTGTACTTTTCTCGGAATGGTTCGAAAAATATAACAAAAATGACATTTTATGCATCGGCGAAAGCCGGCAGAATCTGGCAGATGAGACAGGCCTTTGCCTGAAAAGCATCAGCCGCGCCATCAAGAAGTTTCAGGCAGACCAGCTGATCGTGAAAAAAGGCAATCAGATCTGTAGGCTGAAGCGGACTGTGGATGAGAAAATCGGCAACGTATAAACGGAACACAAGACTATAGCAAAACGCATGGTATTGAAGGCTTTCTGTTTATATGAAAATAATGTTATAAGCTGTCCTGGCAATAAGCCGGATAGCTGCAGATAAAGGAGAAGGTGTACATGAGCGATTTATATCAGAAATTAGAGACTTGCCTTGCAAGTGTTAGAAAAAAGACAGATTTTAAACCGGAAGTGGCGCTGATCCTGGGATCCGGCCTTGGAGATTATGCAGATGAGATCCAGATCGAAACCACCATTGACTATACAGAGATTGAGGGCTTTCCAACCTCCACAGTTGCAGGCCACAAAGGCAGATTTGTATTTGGATATGTGAAAAATGTGCCGGTTGTGATCATGCAGGGAAGAGTGCATTACTATGAAGGCTATTTAATGACGGATGTAGTTCTTCCCACAAGATTGATGGGCATGATGGGGGCGAAGAAGCTGTTTCTTACAAATGCAGCCGGTGGAGTGAATCCGAATTTTAAACCAGGTGATTTTATGATGATCACCGATCACATTACCACAGGAATTCCGAGTCCGCTGATCGGACCGAACATTGAGGAACTTGGAAGCAGATTTCCGGATATGAGTGAGGTATACAGCAAACGATTGCGAGAGGTGATCCGTGCCAGTGCAGAAAAATGCGGTATAGATCTCCAGGAGGGTGTATATGTGCAGTTTACAGGTCCTGCCTATGAAACTCCGGCTGAAGTGAGAATGGCAGCTATATGGGGCGGTGACGCAGTTGGAATGAGCACTGCATGTGAAGCAATGGCAGCCCGTCATATGGGAATTGAAGTGTGCGGAATTTCCTGTATCACCAACATGGCAGCTGGCATTTCGAAGCAGGAGCTGAACCACAAGGAGGTTCAGGAGACTGCAGACAGAGTGGCGAAATCTTTTAAAAAGCTGGTGACGGAAATCATAGCCGGTATGTAGCCGCAAGGAAGTGCGGGTTTCATAAGAGGCAGCGCAAACCAAAAGATATAACGTAACAAAGGAGAAAAGTTATAATATGGGAATTGTTGTAATTGGTGATGTTTTTATCGATGTGAAAGGTTATTCCACAGCACCATTTATTCCTGGAGGAAGAAATGCCGGTGTGATCCAGCAGATCCATGGCGGTGTTGGAAGAAATGTAGTGGAAGATATTGCCAATATAGAGTTGAAACCAACCTTTGTCAGTCTGGTAGATGACGACGCTATGGGGGATGATGTGATCCGCAAACTGGAGCGTCATAAAGTAGATACCAGATATATGCGTAAGGTAAAAAACGGCATGGGAACCTGGCTGGCTGTTTTTGACCAGGACGGGGATGTGGTGGCATCCATTTCCAAGAGACCGGATCACCGTCCGATAGAGCAGATCCTGGATGAACACGGAGATGAAATTTTCCAGGATGCGGACAGCGTTGTGATCGAGATCGATATTGACAAGGAAATTGTGAAGAAGACTTTTCACTATGCAGAGAAATACGGCAAAAAAGTATACGCTCTTGTATCGAATATGACCATTGCCATTGAAAGACGTGACTTTTTAAGGCGGACAGCCTGCTTTGTATGCAACCAGCAGGAAGCGGGCATCCTGTTTTCTGAGGATTACGGTGACCTGAAGCCTGAAGAAATGGCCCGGTGTCTGGCAAAAAGGATCCAGTCCGCCCATATTCCAAAGATGGTGATTACCATGGGAAGTGATGGTGCAGCTTATGCAGATCAGGAAGGAAAATGGGGCGTTTACCCAGCTATGAAGGTAGATGTGGTTGACACCACAGGCGCGGGAGATGCCTTTTTTGCAGGTGTGTGCGTAGGCCTTACCTATGGAAAAACAATGAGAGAGGCATGTGCCATTGGTACCCGTCTTTCCTCAACTGTAATTTGTACCTCAGAGAACATTTGTCCGAGATTTATGCCGGAAGAATTTGATCTTGACAGGTAGGAGAAGAATATGGAAAGTCTTATTATAGGAATTGCCGGCGGCTCCGGCTCCGGTAAATCTACTTTTACAAACAGAATTAAAAAGCGTTTTGGAGATGACGTAGTAGTCCTTTATCACGACAATTATTACCGCAGACAGGATGGAATCCCTTTTGAGCAGCGTGTGACTGTGAATTACGACCATCCGGATTCCCTGGAGACAGAGCTTCTGGTGGAGCATCTGAAACTTCTGAGGCAGGGGAAAGCTATTGACTGTCCGGTTTACGATTATTCCCAACATAACCGTTCCGACAAGATCCTTCATATCACCCCAAGTCCGGTGATCCTTGTGGAGGGAATCCTTCTTCTGGCAGATCCCAGAGTGCGTGAGCTTCTTGATATTAAGGTCTATGTGGAAGCTGACGCCGATGAGCGTATCCTCCGCCGGATTTCTCGTGATGTGGAAGAGCGGGGAAGAGACTTGAATGGAATTATTAAACAGTACTTAAATACAGTGAAACCCATGCATTACCTTTATGTAGAGCCCACGCGTTCCAAGGCTGATATTGTGATCAACAGCGGAAAGAATGACGTGGCGTTTGATCTGTTTGTTTCGAAAATCAGTATGGAATTGGAAAAACGGAAGCAAGGGTAATTACAGAAGATGTTTGTTGTAGGCTGTAAACATTGATGTGATGATGCGGCAGAATTAGCAAATGAAAGTTGCTGTTTACGAAATGGATGAGAATTTCGGCATAAAGAATTTTTCTGCGAAATTGGTAGATGGCAACAGATAAAAAGATACAGGAGATCAGAATGTCACAGGAAAAAGAGAACAGACAGCATGAGAATGCGCAGAGTGTGCAGGAGGGGCAGCAGCCTCATAAGCGCAGAGTGCGCTACAAAGGCAGATACCCGAAGAAATTTGAGGAGAAATATAAAGAACTTCAGCCAGAGAAATACCAGGATACCATTCAGCATGTAATGCAAAAAGGGAATACCCCGGCAGGCATGCATATTTCTATTATGGTAAAAGAGATTATTGATTTTCTGGAGATCAAACCAGGACAGATTGGCTTTGATGCCACACTGGGCTACGGTGGCCATACAAAGGCCATGCTTCAGTGCCTGCAGGGACAGGGGCATATGTATGCCACTGACGTAGACCATGAGGAAGCAGCCAAGACAAAGAAAAGATTGGAAGATCTTGGCTTTGGGGAGGATATTCTGACCATTAAACTTCAGAATTTCTGTACCATTGATGAGATTGCCAAAGAAGTAGGAGGTTTTGATTTCCTTCTTGCTGATCTCGGCGTGTCCTCCATGCAGATCGATAATCCCAAGAGAGGTTTTTCCTTCAAAGCAGACGGACCTCTGGATCTGCGCCTGAATCAGGAAGCCGGGATCAGTGCGGCAGAGCGCCTGGAACATATTACCCGGGATGAGCTTGCTGGAATGCTTTATGAGAATTCAGACGAGCCATACTGTGAAGAGCTTGCCAAGGCGATCACAGATGAGATCCGCAAAGGAAACCACATGGATACCACCACAAAGCTTCGTCAGGTCATTGAGAAAACTCTGGATTTCCTTCCGGAAAAAGAGAAGAAGGAGACCATCAAAAAGACCTGCCAGCGTACCTTCCAGGCCCTTCGGATTGATGTGAACCGGGAGTTTGAGGTTCTGTATGAGTTTATGGAGAAGCTGCCGGGAGCACTGAAGCCCGGAGGAAGAGCAGCAATCCTTACGTTCCATTCAGGAGAGGATAAGCTGGTGAAGAAAGCACTGAAGGCTGGATACAAGGAGGGAATTTATTCCGATTATTCCAAAGATGTGATCCGTCCGTCAGCCCAGGAATGTGCCCAGAATGGACGCGCACGGTCTACGAAAATGCGCTGGGCGATTAAATCGGAGTAAACGCGATAAATACGCTGCGCGAGTTTGGCTCGCCTATCGAGTAAATGAGACAAAGCACGCTCTGCGAGTTTTATTCGTTATCGCGTCAGTCACCAAGGTTTTTCGTGCAGGCACGAACTTTGGCTCGCCTAGCGCATAAATAAAATGGGGAGGAACCGCATCACTGCAGTTCCATCCCCCATATTTTACAATCTCTGGTTCCCACAACCATATAACTTTGATATACAGCAGGAGATGCTTCGATGACTCCCTCACTGATCTGGTGGCAGTCAAGAACATCTCCTGTTTTTCCATCCAGAAGATAGATATGTCCTGTGCTGTTGCAGTAGAGAACCTTTCCGCTGCCATCCGGATTGTATACACATACAGGTGAAGACCAGGCATAGGCAGATTCATGTTCCCAGTTTACTTTCCCGGTATTTTTATCAATGCATGCAAGTACACCTTGTGCCTGTCCGCCGGTTCTGGCAACTGTCACATAAATGTTATCCGACAATTCTTCTTTTCCAACAGCGATGGTAGACTGTACACCGCCCGAAACACTGTCCTCGGAGGAACAGTCGTAAGAGGTCTGCCAGATGATCTCTCCTGTCTCCGCATCAATTTTCCAGACAGGAACCTCTGCAGTGGTGCTGCTTCGCCAGCCCAGACGGAAAGAGGTGCTGACATACAGGTAAAGGTGTCCGTCCTCCACAGACAAAACAGGAGTGGAGTTGGAGTCATCCAGAATATCCTGCACCCATACAAGTTGCAGGGTATTCAGATCCAGGCACATCAGATTGCCGCCGTTATCAGCAATAAAAAGATAACCGTCATAGATGGCTGCGCTGTCCTCCATGCCAAGCCAGTAGGAACCTACGCTGGTACGTGTTCCGTAGTAGCGCCATTTCACAATATGATCCGGATTGATGGACAAGGTGCCTGCTTCCGGGGCATAACTGGTATTCAGTTTGATCAGATAAAGAATTCCGTTCTCTCCTGGATAGATCAGGGTATCTGTGGCAGCATCCACAAGGGCGGAGGAATCAAAGTAGCTTAAATTTCCGCGAAGGGAAAATTCATCATTATTTCCAAAGGTATACATCACACTGCAGTCCAGAAGATTCACAACAAAGACCCTGGCAGTGCCTTCATTGCTGTCATAACCTGCGCCGACATACATAATTGGATAACCTCTGGGATCAAGTGCACCTGCTCCTTTGAAGGTAAAACCAAGGTAAAGGGGATCTCTGGTAGCCTCGCCGGTTTCCAGATCAAGGAAATACACATAGCCGTCCATGCAGGCATAGATCACTTCCACAAGATTGTCTTTTTCCTTTGCCCAGTCGTACATATTCATGGACTTCTTTACTTCTTGGGACCATTTTTCCATAAGAGGCTGTCCGGTCCAGCCGCTTCCGGACCAGGTGGCATCTCCGTAAGTAATAGAGCCGGTTTTGGCTGTCCAGAGATCCTGGATTTTTCCATTTTTGATCTGTGTATTGCCATAGGCTGCAGTGTCGCGGAAATTGTTTCCGCGGAAGGTGACGATTCCATCCACATCTGTGTAGCTGATTCCGGCATCGAAGGAGTGGGTATCTGTGGAGGTATAATCCGAAGCGTTGGCAAGTATCTGCCCGTCCACCTCAATGTCTGTGGTTTCTATGTATAAAGAGGGTCTGGTGGAATCTATGCATTTAGAAGAAAATTCTGCTGGCCTTGCCATTGCGGCTTTTACAGCGGCAAGAGAGTTGGAGTCATCCATGTCCAGACCGCTGGCTTCCTCAACCATGGAAACTGTATTTGCATTTTCCCGGATCCTTTTTACGAGGAAAACTCCTCCCAGTATAATAACTGCTGCAATGATCAGGATCCCTTCTGTAAGAAGAAGTCTTCGGAAGAAATATTTTTGCTGCAGCTGCTTTTTTCGTTTCCCTACTTTTCTTTTCATAATTCTGAATCCTTCCCTGTTCATTTGGCAAAAATTATACAAGGTATGACTGGGAAATTCAAGATGTTAAGAGCTGTTTTGGAAATTCAATTTTCAGATTGGGAAAAGGGGCGAAATCTTTTTTCTTGACAGTGTATGGCCTGGCTTGTTAAAATATTATTTATCGTGTGAAAAGGAGGAGAAAACATGCTGAAAGTATGGATCGTAGGATCTGAAGGCCAGATTGGCGAGGCAATTAATGAAGTGCTGGATCCGTTGGAAATTGAAGTTTTGAATACAGACAAAAATGCGCTTGATATTACAGAAACAGACGAAGTTCTCCATTTTGGAGAGATCAACCGTCCGGATGTGATCATCAACTGTGCTGCGATCACAGACGTAGAGCTTTGCGAGAAGCAGCCGGAGGAAGCATTTCGTGTAAACGCTTTAGGCGCCCGCAACTTAAGCCTTGTGGCAAGAAAAACAGGGGCAAAGATGGTACAGCTTTCCACAGACGATGTTTTTGACGGTCTGGCACAGAAGCCGTACACGGAGTTTGACAATACAAATCCTAAGACTGTTTACGGAAAATCCAAGTGCGCCGGGGAGAATTATGTGAAGGAGTTTACCCACAAGCACTTTATCATCCGAAGCAACTGGGTCTTCGGAAAGGGAAATAACTTTGTAAACCGCGTTCTGGAGGCTGCCGATCAGGGCAGAGCTCTTGCTGTAGCTGAGGATCAGTATGGTTCCCCCACAAGTGCTAAAGATCTGGCAAGAATTATCCTGCATCTGATCCGCACCAATGAGTACGGAACCTATCATGCAACCTGTCAGGGCGTTTGCAATCGTTACGAATTTGCAAAAGAGATTCTTCGCCTTGCAGGCAAAGAGGAGCAGCTGAATCCGGTACCTACCCCGCAGTCTGATCTTTCTTCTGCCAGACCTGCATATGCAGTTCTGGATAATTTCATCCTTCGCATTATCGATGTATATGAGATGCCGGGCTGGAAGGATTCTTTGGAAGAATTTATGAAAGAAAAACGGGAGGGCTAAGATGAGCGCGAAGAAAGAAAAGAATGTAAAAGAGAAAAAGAAGATCAGCTTAACCAGTATGATCTTTATTGCGCTGATCGCCGGAGCGATCACAGGAATGGTTCTCCATTACCTGGTGCCGGATAGCAGTGTGAAAAATGATGTGATCGTTGAGGGCGTGCTGTACGTTTTGGGACAGGGCTTTATCCGCCTTATGAAAATGCTGGTAGTACCACTTGTTTTCTGCTCACTGGTATGTGGAAGTATGGCTATCGGTGATACTAAGAAGCTGGGAAATGTAGGTGGAAAAACACTTGCATTTTATCTGGTCACAACAGCGGTGGCAGTTGCAGTTGCCCTTGGAATCGGAACTCTTTTGAGACCGGGAATTGGTCTTGATATGAGTAAGATCCAGGTAAATGCTTCCGATATTGAGACTATGGAGTCTACCTCTCTGGTTCAGACCATTCTCAATATCATTCCGGATAACCCCATCAAGTCCCTGGCAAGTGGGGAAATGCTTCAGATCATAGTGTTTGCTTTGATCATTGGTGTGATCCTGGCAAAGCTTGGGGAGCGTGCGGAGACCGTTTCCAACTTTATCAGCCAGTTTAATGATATTATGATGGAAATGACCATGATGGTTATGAGTCTGGCTCCCATTGGAGTATTCAGCCTGATCGCAAGAACCTTTGCAACCATTGGTTTCAGCGCATTTGTGCCTCTGGCAAAATATATGATCGCAGTTCTGATCGCTCTGGCGATCCAGTGTTTTGGTGTATACCAGATTTTGCTGAAGCTGTTCACTGGCCTGAATCCGGTGAAGTTTATCCGAAAGTTTTTCCCGGTTATGGCCTTTGCCTTTTCCACTGCAACCTCTAATGCGACTATTCCGCTTTCTATTGATACGCTGTACAAGAAGATGGGTGTTTCCAAGAAGATTTCTTCTTTTACCATTCCTCTTGGTGCGACTATCAACATGGATGGTACTTCGATCATGCAGGGTGTTGCGGTTATGTTCGCTGCCCAGGCTTTTGGAATCCAGCTGACTCCTATGGATTATATTACAGTAATCGGAACAGCCACACTGGCTTCCATTGGTACCGCAGGTATTCCAAGTGTTGGACTTGTTACTTTGACTATGGTATTTAATTCTGTTGGGCTTCCAGTTGAGGCAATCGGTATTATCATGGGTATTGACCGTATTCTGGATATGGCGAGAACTGCGGTTAATATTACAGGTGATGCTGTTTGTACGACCATTGTGGCTTGCCAGAATGGGGCTGTGGATAAAGAAGTGTTTAATAAAGCTGAATAAAAATATTGGCGTGTGTATGTGAGTTTAGAGCGTGTTTGA
>ENA-OVFS01001852-OVFS01001852.1-human-gut-metagenome-genome-assembly--contig:-NODE-1852-length-11513-cov-3.572177_pt1 | contig 11513 bp, 7 predicted proteins | sample MGYA00237763_ERZ505405 | MGnify/ENA primary metagenome ERZ505405 (study PRJEB26158, sample SAMN06016401) | human gut metagenome | biome: human gut; feature: ankylosing spondylitis patient; material... | reverse complement strand
CTTCTCCTAAATCATGTAAGAAAGATAATGTTTTTTGCTTAAGTCGAGCGACATTTAAAATTTCATTTTTGTTTACTTGTAATTCTTTATTTACGTAAACTTGATACATTTTAGATAAATCATTCATAAAAATCACCTCAATACTATTATATCACGAAATATGAACTAGGTTTGAATTTGACATCAAATAACCCTCTAGATATAATATTCAAGATTTAAAGGAGGATGAAATTATGCGAAAAATTTGGATATGCGGTGCTAAAGGACAAATTGGACAAGCAATCAATGAAATTATTGATAAACTTGAATTCAAAGTTCTTGATACTGACATAGACGATTTGGATATTACAGACACAGATGAGGTTTTACGTTTTGGGGAAATGAATAGACCAGATATTATTATTAACTGTGCAGGACTTACAAATATAGAGGAATGTGAAAATGATATTTCTAAAGCTTATAAAGTTAATGCTTTAGGTGCTAGAAATTTATCTATTATTGCTAGAAAATTAGAAGCTAAATTGGTTCATATTTCTACAGATGATGTTTTTGATGGGAAAAGTGATCAACCTTATAATGAGTTTGATCAAACAAGACCACAAACAGCTTATGGTAAATCTAAATTAGCTGGAGAACAATATGTTAAAGAATTTACTTATAAGCATTTTATTATTAGAAGTACATGGGTCTATGGTTTGGGAAATAATTTTATTAATGATTTATTAGAAAAAGTAAATAAAGGTGAAACTCTAGCAATTGCCTCTGATCAATTTGGGTCACCTACAAGTGCTAAAGAACTTGCACGTTTTATTTTACATTTAATTGATACAAATGAATATGGAACATATCATGCGACAAATAAAGGGGTATGTAGTCGATATGAATTCGCTCATGAGATTTTAAAACTTACAGGAAAAGAAGCTCAAATGAAGGCAGTACCTACTCATTTATCTGATTTTTCTAAAGTTAGACCAGCTTATTGTGTCTTAGATAATTTTATTATGTCAATGACTCCAGTTTATACTTTTCCTTCATGGAAAGAATCTTTAAAAGAATATTTTAAAGAAAGGGGTTTATATAATGAAAAATAAAAAGAAGTTAGGTTTAACAACTTTGATTTTTATAGCACTTATTGCAGGTGCGATTACAGGAATTATTATTAATTATTGTATTCCTAGTAATAAAATCGTTGATGATTTTATTGTTAGTGGTTTATTTTATGTTGTAGGACAAGGATTTATACGTTTAATGCGTATGTTAGTTGTACCACTTGTCTTTTGTTCAATTGTTTGTGGAAGTATGGCAGTAGGAGATACTAAAAAATTAGGAGCTGTAGGACTTAAAACAATGCTTTTTTATCTATGTACGACAGCACTTGCCGTTGTTGTTGCTTTATGTATCGCTAATGTTATTAATCCAGGTATTGGTTTAGATATGTCAGCAATTAAAATCACTTCAAAAGTAACAGAGTCAACACAAGCAACAAGTGTGACAGAAACATTGTTAAATATTATTCCAACAAATATTTTTGAATCACTTGCAAATGGAACAATGTTACAAATTATCTTGTTTGCGCTTATTTTAGGTGTTATTCTTGCAAATATGTCAGATCGTGTAGATATTGTTAAAAACTTCTTTAGTCAATTTAATGATATTATGATGGAAATGACAATGGCTGTTATGAAGTTAGCACCAATAGGTGTTTTCTGTTTGATTTCTAAAACATTTGCAGAAATAGGTTTTGATGTTTTCATCCCATTATTAAAATATATGTTCTGTGTATTGCTTGCTTTAGGTGTTCAATGTTTTGGGGTTTATATGTCAATGTTAAAGATTTTTTCAGGATTAAATCCTATTATCTTTATTAAAAACTTTTTCCCAGTAATGGCTTTTGCTTTTTCAACATCAACATCCAATGCAACAATTCCAATGAATATTGATACTTTAGCTGAAAAAATGGGTGTCTCTAAAAAGATCTCATCCTTTACAATTCCATTAGGAGCAACAATCAATATGGATGGAACATCCATTATGCAAGGTGTTGCGGTTGTCTTTACAGCTCAAGCCTTTGGAATTCATCTATCTATGATGGATTATGCAACAGTTATTGGAACAGCAACACTTGCTTCAATAGGAACAGCAGGGGTACCAAGTGTTGGATTAATTACACTTACCATGGTCTTTAATTCCGTTGGCTTACCAGTAGAAGGAATTGCTTTAATTATGGGAATTGACCGTATCTTAGATATGACAAGAACAGCTGTTAATATTACTGGAGATGCAGTATGTACAACAGTTGTTGCTTCAATGAATAAAGCAGTTGATCGAGATATTTATTATGGTAGAAAATAAGGAATGATCGAAAGATCATTCTTTTTTTATACCTTTTGTACTATAATATCTTTCGACAAAAGTTGATGAAAGCTAGGCGATAGAGTGTCAAAAGTAAATGATTTAAAACAAGAAAACGAAATAAAAATAAGAGAATACCTTTATGATGGACAAATTTGGACAAAAAATGACTTAGCGTATAAAACAAGTCTTTCATTGGCGACAAGTACTAATATTTTACAAGAAATGTTGAAAAGTCGTGAAATTGAATATGTAAGTGATTCTAAGTCAACGGGTGGTAGAAAGTCTAAAGAATATCAGTTATATAAGGATTATAAGCATCTGTTAAAAATAGTTTTAAAGAAGAATAAGAAGAGTTATGAATTTATTTTTGAAATCATAGATTTATATGATCAAATTGTTTATCAAAAAAATTATTCTTCTTTAAAAGGAACAGTTGAAGAGTTTTTAAAGATGTTAAAAGAGGTATTAAAGAAAGGTCAAGAAATTGCTGTCATTTGTTTATCACTGCCAGGGGTTTGTGATCAGGGAATGATTGATTTGTGTGATTTTGAAGATTTTCAAAATAAAAATATATTAGAAATTTTAAAAAAAGAAATAAAACAAAAAATAATCATTGAAAATGATGTCAATTGTGCCAGCATTGGTTTTTATCATCAATATTCACACTATCAAAATAGTGCTTTGATTTATCAGCCTGCGGTTGATTATGTAGGCTGTGGAATGATCATTCAAGGGAAACTTTATAATGGTTTTAGTCATTTTGCGGGAGAACTTCGATGTTTACTTGTGGAAGTGATTTTCATGGTAAAACGAAAGCAGCAATTAATAAGAGGCTAATTTAGCCTCTTAAGTATTTTTTTAAGTTTTCTAATTGGTTATTACAATCACTTACACCTAAGTCATACATTTGTTGAATGACTTCTTTGTCTTTTTCAAGTCGTCCAATAGGGATGAGTTGACTAGGTCTTAAAACAAAAATCTTCTTTTCTTTTTCTAATTTTGTAATCAAATCTAAAGACGCATTATAATTTAAATAACGATTATTTAAGGTTTCTACAAAATGAGGATATTGATGATAAAAGAGTTTATTAAGATGTTTATTGGATGGCTTTTTACGATAATCTAAGGGTCTTGTTAAAACGACAATGATTTTATCAACATCCATCTCTAACATTTTTTTAATAGGAATACTATCACTACAGCCACCATCTAAATATTCATGACCATTGACTTGAATGATATGAGATACAAAAGGCATTGAACCTGATGCTCTTAAATATTCAACTTGATCATAATTATCTAAAGTATCCAACAACTTATATTCTGCTTTTCCTGTTTGTAAATTTGTCACAACAGCATAAAAATCAACAGGAGATTCTTGATAACTTTGATAATCAATTGGATCTAAATCATCAATCAGTTTTTCAAAACAAAATTCTTCATTCATGACATTTCCTGTTTTTAAAAAAGAATAAACACCCATATAATCTTTATTTCCAGCGTAAGCTTTATTATATCTCAAAACACGTCCTATTTGTTTTGATTTATAATTCATTCCAAATAAAGCTCCTGCTGAAACACCAATAATTGTATCAACATCAATCTTTTCTTTTAAAAATGTATCGATGACACCCGCTGTGTATAAACCACGCATAGCGCCACCTTCTAATACTAAACCAACTTTCATTTATATCACCGAGGGTATTATATCATAAAATTTGAACATCAAAGCAAAAAAGAAGATGTTTGAATAAAATATATATTTTGCGTATAATACGATTAGGTGATTAAAAATGGAAAAAGGCAAAATACGTATGCTCGCCAATTTAATAGAGCTAAATAAAATAGAAGTAAGACTTTCAAAAAAATATTATGGGGGAATTTCTCCAAAATTTTATTTGAGAGATTTAAATAAAGAAACACTTGTAGAAATTCCTGTTGCTGAAACATGTGAAGATGATATTTGTGTTAAATATTATTTTAAAAATGTTCATATTGATTTAACGCATCATTATGAGATGGTAGATAATTATGGTTTAAGTGCTATTTTACAATATGTAAGACTTTCTGAATTGGATGATTTTGATGAATTATTTTATTATGATGGAAAATTAGGACCTCTTTATCAAAAAGAAAAGACAACTTTCAAAGTATGGGCGCCTACGGCTTTAGAAGTCATGGTTAAAGTAGGAAATGAAGCTTATCAAATGGAAAGAAAAGAAAAAGGGGTTTTTGAAGTAACGATTCAAGGAGATTTGGATAATCAAGAATATAATTATTTGATTCGTCATCATAAAAGTTTTCATGAAACATTAGATCTTTATGCTTATGCTTCTAATGCTAATAGTAATAGTAATATTGTCATTGATGTTGATAAAATCAATGAACCACTTTATTTAGAAAACTTACCACATATGAAAAGAAAAACAGAAGCGATCATTTATGAATTAAGTGTTCGTGATTTTACTATGTCTAAAACAATTAACGCAACACATCCAGGAACTTTTATGTCTTTAGTAGAAAGTGGTTTAGTTACACCACAAGGTAATAAAGCAGGGTTTGATTATCTTGTAGATTTAGGTGTCACTCATGTTCAAATCATGCCAATGTATGATTTTGCGACAGTAGATGAACTTCATCCTACAGTGATGTATAACTGGGGTTATGATCCAATTCAATACAATGTTCCTGAAGGAAGTTATGCTTTAGATCCTCAAGATGGTTATTCGCGAGTTAAAGAATGTCGTCATATGGTTTCAACATTTCATCAAAAAGGTTTAAGAGTGGTGATGGATGTTGTTTATAATCATATGTATGATTATTATACAAGTGCATTTGAAAGAACAGTACCGGGGTATTATTTTAGAAAGAATCAATATGGAGAAATGTCTAATGGTTCTTGGTGTGGGAATGATTTAGAATCAAGACATCAAATGGTAAGACGATATATTAAAGATATGTGTTTGCGTTGGCAAAAACTTTATGGAGTAGATGGTTTTAGATTTGATTTAATGGGTATTATTGATATTGAAACCTTAAATCAAGTTTATGATCAAGCTTCAAAAATAGATGATAGTTTTATTATGTATGGCGAAGGATGGAATATGCCTACAGCTATGGATGATCATGAAAAAGGAATGCAAGATAATCATCGTAAGATGTTAAATATTGGCTTCTTTAATGATTATTATCGTGAAACTTTAAAGGGTGGTAGTGGAGATTCTGCTTTAAAGGATAAAGGTTATTTTGCGGGGAATATGTATAATTGTGAAATTGGTGGTGAATGTATGAAAAATACAAATCGCTACAGCTATGTTGATCAAAGTATTAATTATGTTGAATGCCATGATAATGCGACAACATTTGATAAATTTGCAATTAGTAATGGAGATGAACCACTTGAAACCCGTAAGAAAAGACAATTGATGTTGAATGTTGCACTTATTTTATCACAAGGAATTCCTTTTATTCATTGTGGTCAAGAGTTCTATCGTAGTAAAGATGGACTTGGAAATACGTATAATACATTAGATCATATTAATGCAGTCAATTGGTCTTTAGTTGATGAAAATCAAGAGGATATTGAAACTCTTAAACAAATGATTCAACTTAGAAAAGAAAATGGTGGATTTAAGTATGAAACAATTCAAGAAGTAAATGAATATGTAGGTACAAATCATTTTGATTATCGTATTTTAAGATATTGTGTGAAACAAAATAAAGGAAAATATCAAGAGATTGTTGCATATTTTAATCCTTCGTATTATGATTTTGAAATAAATGATATGGATGAATATGAAGTGATTTATAATGATCATGAATCACGCACATATTTAGCTCCTATTTCGATGAAAATATTTGGATTAAAGAGGTAAAAAATGAAATTAATTATTGGTTTAGGTAATCCTGGGAAAGAATATGAAAATACAAGACATAATACAGGATTTATGGTATTAGATCGTTTAAGTGAAAAATTAAATATTGAAATGACACAAAACAAATTTAAAGGACTTTATGGAAAAAGTAAATATAAAGGTGAAGATGTGATTTTATTAAAACCACAAACTTATATGAATTTATCTGGAGAATCTGTTAGACAAGTCATGGATTTCTTTAAAATCAATCAAGAAGATATCTTAGTTATTTATGATGATTTAGATATGCCAGTAGGGAAGCTTCGTTTAAGACAAAGTGGTAGTGCTGGTGGTCATAATGGTATTAAAAATATTATCTTGCATACTGGAAGTCAAAATTTTAATCGTATTCGTGTAGGTATTGATCGTAGTAAATATATAAAAGTTGTTGATTATGTTTTATCACGTTTTACAAAAGATGAACAAGATGCTATCAATCAAGGGATTGAAAATGCCAGTGATGCAGTCATTGATTATTTGGATCATGGATTTAACCATGCAATGAATCGTTTTAATTAGAGGCACATATGAAAAAGATACTACATTTATTAAAAGATAATAAAGCATTTAATGCTTTATTGAATAAACAAAATATCGTTGTCAATTCTTCCAACAGCGAAGCGCTACTGATTGCTAGCGCATTTTTGACTTTAAAAAAAGATATGTTGATTGTTAAATCAAATCAATATGAAGCTAATCTTCTTTATAAACAAGTTTCTCAAATGATTGATGAAGCTCTTTATTTTCCTGTAGATGAATCTTATCGTATTGAAAGTTTAGCTGCTTCAGGAGAATTATTAGGACAAAGATTAGGAACGATGTATCAACTTACACGACCTGGTCCACATCTTTTGATTAGTCATGGTCATAGTGTGATGCGATATGTTCCAACTGTTGATGTTTTTAAGAAAAACTGTATAACTTTAAAAGTAGGAGATCATATTGATGTTTATGATTTACAAAGATTTTTAGCGCAAGCAGGTTATATGCATACAACACGTGTTGATCAACCTTTCTATTTTTCTAAACGTGGGGGAGTCGTTGATATTTTTTCAATGCAATATGACCATCCTATTCGTATCGATTTCTTTGATGATGAAATTGATTATATTAAATTTTTTGATGAAAAAACACAAAGAACGATTGAAAAAGTGGATGAAATTGAAATTATTCCAGCTACCGATCTTCTTTATTTAGATCAAGAAGTAGGTTCAGTTGTTACACAAATCAAAGATTCTTTTGAAGAACAATATCAAAAGATGGATGATTTATTTAAAGATGATTTTGAAGAAAAAATCATGATCGATATTGAAAACTTAAAAGCACATGCTACAGATAGTAGTCAATATGCGTATTATCATCTCTTTAAAAATGTGACGAGTATTAAAGATTATTTAGATGATCCAATTACTATTTTATGTCAAGAAGAAGATATTCATTTTCAAATCAAAAACTATATTTCAGAAAACTTCTATTATTATCAAGAATTAAGCCAAAGTGGACGCTTTTTAAAAGATAATCAACTTTATCAAGACTTTGATAGCATTATTAAAGATAACTATCAAGCTATTAATACCTTTACAACAAATAAAGATGATGTTGTCTTTTTAAGTCACGATGTGATGTTTAATCGAGATGATGAAAAACGTGTCATCCAACAAATCAATGATTATTTAAAGAATAGTCAAATTTTAATTTCTCTAGAAAATAAACATCAACTTCAATTGATGGTGGAACTTTTTGATCGTCATGAAATGAAATATACACTTGTAGGAATTGATGAAGTAATTTATCCAGGTATTAATCTTTATGTAGGAAAACTTGCATTAGGATTAGAACTTATTGAAGAAAAAGTAGTTATTTTAACAGCCAATGAATTATTTGGAAAAGTCAATGTTTCTAAAACAAAATATTTTAGATTTAAAGATGCTAAAACATTACGTAACTTCCAAGAATTAAATGTTGGTGATTATGTTGTTCATGATAGCTATGGAATAGGGCAATATTTAGGAATTAAAACACTTGATGTTAAAGGATATCATAAAGATTATTTATATGTGGCTTATGCTGGAGATGATACGCTTTATATTCCAGTTGAACAATTTAAAATGATTCGTAAGTATGCAAGTGCTGATGGTAAAGTACCAATGATCCATGCTCTTGGAAGTAGCAAATGGACAAAAGCTAAACAAAAGGCTAAAAATAAAATTGATGATATTGCTGATCGATTAATAGAATTATATGCTAAAAGAATGTCTTCACCAGGGTTTGCTTTTTCTAAGGATAATGAATTACAAATTGATTTTGAAAATCAATTTGGTTATGCTTTAACTGCTGATCAACAAAGAAGTGTTGATGAGATTAAATTGGATATGGAAAAACCTCAACCAATGGATCGTCTTTTATGTGGAGATGTTGGTTTTGGTAAAACTGAAGTGGCCTTACGTGGTGCTTTTAAAGCAATTTTAGATCATAAACAAGTAGCTTTTCTTTGTCCAACAACTATTTTATCAATGCAACATTTTAAAACAGCCACCGAACGTTTTAAAAATTTCCCTGTAGAAATTGCTTTACTCAATCGTTTTACTTCATCTAAAGAAAAGAAACGTATTTTAAAAGAAGTTAAAGAAGGTAAAATTGATTTATTAATAGGAACACATCGTATTTTATCAAAAGATGTCGCGTTTAATGATTTAGGGTTACTTGTTATCGATGAAGAACAACGTTTTGGTGTTAAACAAAAAGAAAAAATCAAAGAATACCGTGAAACCATTGATGTTCTTTCTCTTTCAGCTACACCAATTCCTCGTACATTACAAATGTCTTTAATGGGAATTAGAGGATTATCGAAAATCGATACACCACCTAAAAATAGATTACCTGTACAAACTTATGTTGTTGAAAAAAATAATACGTTAATTAAACAAGTTATTGAAAGAGAACTCGCTAGGGATGGACAAGTTTTCTATCTTTATAATCGAACAGATCAAATCGCTAATGTCGCTTATAAAATTTCTTCTACTGTTCCTAATGCAAAAGTAGCTATAGGACATGGTCAAATGGATAAAAATGAACTAGAAGATGTTATGCTTCGTTTTATGAATAAAGAATTTAATGTTCTTATTTGTACAACAATTATTGAAACAGGAATTGATATTCCTAATGCTAATACGATGATTGTTGAAGATGCTGATAAATTTGGTTTAGCCCAACTTTATCAAATTAGAGGACGTGTAGGTCGTAGTGAAAGAGGCGCTTATGCTTATCTTCTTTATAAAAAGGATAAGTCTATTCAAGATGATGCATTAAAACGTTTAAAAGCGATTAAAGAATTTACTGAACTTGGTAGTGGTTATAAAATTGCCATGCGTGATTTATCAATTCGTGGTTCAGGAGATATTCTTGGGGGTAAACAAGCTGGGTTTATTGATGATATTGGTTTTGAAATGTATATGAAGATCTTACAAGATGCCATCAATGTAAGAATGCATAAAGATGAAAAGCCTGAAGAAGAGGTTAAAAACTTAAATGTGAGTGTAGATGGTTATATTCCTGATGACTATGTAGAAAGTGATTATGAAAAACTTGAATTGTATCAAAGATTAGATAAAGCAAAAACAATGAGTGAACTTAATAGTTTAAAAGCGGAATTTGATGATTATTATGGAAATTTACCAGAAGCTATTTTAACATTGATTGAAAAGAGAAAACTTGAAATTCTTTCACATTATTCTATTATTGAAGATATTAAAGATTCTGGTAAACAACTAGAAATTATCTTTTCACCAAACGCTTTTGAAACAATTTCAGGTGATAAATTATTCTTGCTTGCTAATCAACTTTTTACAAAGCCATCTTTAGATAATAAAATAACAATTAAAATCAATAAACATGATCAATGGCTTAATCGTTTAAATGAGTTTATTGAAACGTTATCAAAAAAATAAACGAAAGAAAAGTACAATTTTGTCGTACTTTTCTTTTTTATAAAAAAAGCAAGCTAAATAAAATGCCTTGGGGTTTCTTGTTTGTATATTAACTTATTAATTAATGATTTTTAAAACGTCATCTTCGTTTGTGATATCAAAAATTGAAAGTGTTAATGTATTGAGTTTTTCTATTGAGCTATTTTGTATCGCTTGTTCGAGTTGATTTGATACGTTTCCTAATTTTACTTTCAATAATGATAATAGTGTTGTTTTCTTTTCTCTTTTTTCACCTTCCATAAGTCCTTCGCTTCTTCCAATAATACGTCCTTCATTTCTAAATCCTTCTGCCATTCTTTCCATTCCTTCACACATATCGATTTCATCTCCTTCTGGTAAATCTCTAATTAAATCTAAACTTCCTGTAATGATGGCTGCATAAATAAAGTTATCTCTATTCATCTTTATTCTTCGATGTAATCCTTCATAGTTTCCTTTATACATCTCTTGGATAGCTTCTATAAAATATCTTGTTTGTTCATCTTTGATCTTACTGGTATCTATTTCTTTGACATCGACAACTTTGATTTTCCAATCATTAACATATTCTTTTAATTCTTCTGGTATATCAAAGTAATCATTTAATTCGAAAAGGGTATTCCATTTCTTATCTCCTGTATAAAAGACAATCATAACTTGAGGAACTAATCTTTTAAGCTTTTTGTTTTTTAACTGTTTTAAATACTCCAACATTTCATAGTTGCCACATCGTATCACCATATTCTTATCAATCGTACTTTGATGTTCAATACTGAAGAGACAACAGACACCATCAACATCTGTTTTTACGACAATGTCCCTTCTTCTTTTTTTATCTTCTGCACTCTTTGTATCATCGATAATAAGTGACATATCATTTTCATAACGTACAAGTCTTTCGGGACGAATGACTTGTTTGCCATCAAACAAGATAGCATTAGAAAAAGAAGCAAAATAGATATCATTACTGAAGAAGGTACGACAGGCACTATCAGGTGTTAAGTTATTTGTTAGGATCAATTATTATTACCTACTTTCTTTTTTATTTGAGGTAACTTATCTAGATTGGTTACAAATAAATTGTATCATATGTCCTTCTCTATTTCGTCTCGAATTTGTTTCGTATTTGTCTCAAATTTAATTCACAAATATTTCTTTTTTTATTATTTTATCTTTCCTTTTTCCTTCTTTCAATGGACGGATAGTCCAATGAATAATTGTTTCTTATATAATAAAAGCCTGTCAACAAATTATTTTGTCAACAGGCTAAATACATATT
>ENA-OVFS01001841-OVFS01001841.1-human-gut-metagenome-genome-assembly--contig:-NODE-1841-length-11583-cov-7.378210_pt1 | contig 11583 bp, 9 predicted proteins | sample MGYA00237763_ERZ505405 | MGnify/ENA primary metagenome ERZ505405 (study PRJEB26158, sample SAMN06016401) | human gut metagenome | biome: human gut; feature: ankylosing spondylitis patient; material... | reverse complement strand
CAATGGGTTCCATAACGGAAATCAGGTGGACACCGTTCTTTTTCAGGATCATCTTATAGTTTGCGCTATCAAAACGATTCCGGGCAAAGCGGTCAAATTTCCAAACGAGAACAACATCAAACAGCTTTTTGCCGCTGTCTTTGATCATCTGCTGGAATTCCGGGCGATTGTCCGTTTTGGCAGAGAATGCACGGTCAATGTAGTGCTTGATGACCGTGATGCCGTTCTTTTCCGCATAAGCCGTGCATTCCCGAATCTGGCCTTCAATGGATTCTTCGCGCTGGTTGTCCGATGAATAGCGGGCGTAGATTACGGCAGTCATAGACTCACTTCCTTCTTCTTATCGAATAGATGTGTAGCTTTTTGCATACTTGTAGATCTGCCGTGCACAGTCAAGGCTCATTTTGCTGGAATCGTTGTGTTTGAGCCATGCATTCACATTGCCCGGATTCAGCTTCAAGTCTGTGTAAAGGCGATAATTCGTCAGTTTCTTTTTTTCTTGGAGTTCCAATACCCGGCGATGGATCAGTTCTTTTGTGTCATTGTCCGCAAGGGCGGCATCCCGTACCGAACAATAGCTGCGCCAAACCTTCAAATAGCCTTCCGGCAGTTCATGGGACTGGTTTTCTAAAAGCACCAGCATTTGCGCCAGCGAATAGCGATTAGAAAGCTGCTCATATTCCGCAACAACCGTGCTGTTCGCAGTATAACGGAGCAACAGATCTACTTTATCAAAGGTCAGCACATAGAGAAACAGCGGTTCTTTCAAGCGAGGATTTTCGGTCATGCAATCTGCCAGCTTATGGACACTTACCGTCTGAATCCCGGAAAGCTCTGCCACATACCGCTTCAAAAAGCCTTCGAATGTCAGCTTTCGCATGGTCTCCACCTCTCCACATACTCCTGATAGCGGATATAGAAATCCCGATACCGCCAGTCGTTCAGGATGCTGGCTCTCAACTCATCTTCATCCGTTGCAAGGTGTTCCAGCAAATCCCAATCCAACGAATTCCGCACAGCCTCACTCTCTACGTCTGCCTTGTCAGTGTCCCGGAAAGAGCAGAGCTTTGCAATCACCAAATCTTCCAGGCTGGGTGTGTAGAACTGCACCTTTGTACCACCAAAGGGTAGCGGCTGAAGCCGGTCTTGGAAGTTATACGGAAAATTGTCGATGTAGGCTTCCACATCGGTGTTGATGTCGTACTTGCCAAGCAAACTGTACAGTTCTTTCGGAACACTCAAGGCATCAATGTCATGAGTAGCGCGGGTCAGCTTTCCCAACAAAATGAACGCACTACCGCCTACAATCACCATCTGATAGCGGTCGTTATTGTCGATCATCAGGTCTGCGTCTTCGTCCAGACGTTCCAGACGCTTGCGGAGGTCATCTAAAATCATCTTTCCCATAAAACAACCTTTCGTATTTTCAATAATAGTATTTTCTAAAATTATTTTACAGGAGGGAAATCTGATTGTCAAGCACAAATCAACGACATTTCATACAATTCATACTACCATGTTGTCAGTCCACATCTCACACTGGCTAATGACCGTGCTGATTGCCGTATCATAATCTTCCGGTGGATACTTATATTTTTTCAGCAAGTGCTTCACCATCTTACGCATACTCGCACGGGCAGTTTCTTTTTTCTGCCAGTCTATCGTCCGATTTTTGCGCAGCATTTCCGTAAGTTCTCTGGTCAAGTCAATCAATTCATTATTTTGGTAGAAATCCTTGATGTTTTCCGGCTTTGTCAGAGCATCGTAAAAAGCCAGTTCTTCCTGCGTCAAGCCCAGCTTTTTACCGTTGTTATACAGTTCTGTAATCTCCTGTGCCGTTTTCAGAAGTTCCTTGATAACTTCCTCGTTCGTTATCAGCCCATTGTAATAGGAGTTCATCAGCTGTGTAATCTTTTCTGAAAACTTCTGAGACTGCACAACATTTGTCCGTTTATACAGTGAAACTTGCTCTGCCATAAGTTTTTTCAAAATTTCTACGGCAATGTTCTTTTCCTTCATTTTTGAAATTTCATCCAACACCGCCGGGTCAAACAGGCTGATATTTTCATCCGCCTGCTTGCTGTCAAACAAGCTGATAACGCCTTGGCTCTGGATACTCGCCTTTAGCAACTCATTGATTTGAGCATTGATTTCTTTCAAAGAAAGTGTCTTACCGCCACTCCCACCATAGGTGATCTTCACCACCGTAGAACGGACTGCTTCCATATAGGCCGCTTCGTGTCGCTCCTGCTCCGTGGTCATGCTGGAACACAACGAATGCGACTGTTTCAGCAACAGAGCTTCTCGCAGGAACAAATCTTTGCGCTTGGGTGCTTTTGCGTCCAGAACAAAGTTCACGCCGCCAGTGACCAGCTTTGCCATCATCAACGGAGAACCGCCAATAAATCCGCTGAAATCAAAGCCGTGCAACAAATCTTTGCACACCTGAAGCTTTTCCTGAAACTTTGGATAAGCAACTTTGGCAATGTCCATATCGCCATATCGGGACTGGTCACGCTTGGTGTACTCTTTCATAGCGGCTTTGAGGGCAGATGCAATGCCAACGTAATCTACAATCAAGCCGCCCTCTTTGTCCTTAAACACGCGGTTGACACGCGCGATGGCCTGCATCAGATTGTATCCGTGCATTGGCTTGTAAACATACATCGTAGCCAGCGAAGGCACATCAAAACCTGTCAGCCACATATCCACAACAATGGCAATCTTCATCGGGTCATCGTTGTCTTTGAATTTCCGGGCAAGTTCTTCTTTGTGAGATTTTGTACCGATGATTTCTTTCCAATCCTCCGGGTCATTGTTGCCACCCGTCATAACTACGCCGATTTTTTCGTTCCATGTCGGGCGCAGCTCCAGAAGTTTTCGATAAATCTTCATCGCAATCGGGCGCGAATACGCCACGATCATCGCCTTGCCCGTCAAAAGATTAGCGCGGTACTTTTCGTAATGGTTGACAATATCTTCGCACAGCGATTGAATGGTAGAGTCTGCCCCCAGCACACTCTCCATCTGCCCCAACATCTTTTTGCTTTTTTCAATCGTTGCAGTGTCCGATTGCTGTTCCAGCGCATCGTAGGTCGCATCAATCAAGGCCAGCGTATTTTGGTCAAGGTGGAGTTTGATAACGCGGCTCTCATAGTAAACCGGACGTGTTGCACCATCTTCCACCGCCTGTGTCATATCATAAATATCGATATAATCACCAAAAACTTCACGCGTATTTCTATCTTTTGCCGAAATCGGCGTTCCCGTAAAGCCTATGTAGGTTGCATTCGGCAGAGCATCATGAATAATACGGGCATTACCAATGACCGTATGTGCTTCTTTTTCACCCTGTTCATTTTCTTTAATGACTATTTTTTCATCAAAACCATACTGTCCGCGGTGGGCTTCATCCGCCATTACCACAATATTTCTCCGTTCGGACAGCGGCTTTTCGCCACGCTCAAACTTAAACATCGTGGTAAAGATGATGCCGTTTGCTTCTCGGCCATCCAGCAACTTGCTTAGATTGTCCTTGCTGGTTGCCTGTACAGGTGTCTGACGCAAAAACGGCGCGCACTTGGCAAACTGCGTGTAGAGCTGATCGTCGAGGTCGATGCGGTCCGTCATCACAACGATGGTGGGGCTGTCCAGAGCTCCTTGCAGCAAATGGGCATAGAATACCATCGACAGAGATTTTCCGCTGCCCTGCGTATGCCAGAACACACCACCCTTGCCGTCTGTTTTGGTGGCAATTTTGGCCTTTTCGATGGCTTTTCGTACAGCGAAATACTGGTGGTACCCAGCCAAAATTTTAATCGGCTTCTGCCCATCACCGGAAAACAGGATGAAATTTTTCAGAATATCTAGCAACCGGGCTTTCTGGAACATCCCCTCATAGAAGGTATCAAACTGCGCATACGCGGTGTTTTCATAATCACCGTCTTTTGTTTTCCATTCCATAAAACGGTCAAGTCCAGAAGTGATTGTTCCTGCCTTGTTGGTCGAAAGGTCGCTGATTACGCAGATTGCATTATAGTAGAACATCGAAGGAATATCCTTCATATAGTTCCGAATCTGGTTGTATGCGTTTTCTGCACCCACTTCATCCTTGGAAGGACTTTTCAGTTCCATCAAAACCAACGGCAAACCATTGATAAACAAAATAATATCCGGACGGCGGTTGTTTCCATTTTCCACGAAGGCATACTGGTTTACCACATAAAAATCATTTTTGTCTGCATCTGCATAATCAATCAGCTTTACTACCGAAGACCGTTCTTCACCCTTGACTGCATATTTGACCGTGATACCGTTTTGCAGATAGTCCATAAAAACCATGTTTTTCTGCAACAGACTTCCAGCATCAAAATCATTCAGCTTCAAAATCGCTTCGTCAATCGCCACAGCCGGAAGGCTGCAATTCAGCCGCACCAGACAATCCCGCAAAACATCGTCCAGCAGCGGGCGGCTGTAATCCGTCCGGTTCATATCAGGAGCATAGATATGGGTGTAGTCCATGTTCTCAAACAATTCGATTATGGCTTGTTCAAAGGTGTCTTCATTGAAAAGCATATTCTTTCTCCACCAATAAATCAATCTTGATTTTTTTCGAGCTCTTTTGTGATGGCATCAACTATATCGTCAATGATTGACTTTGACACAGTTTTTGCCATAGGGCGTTCCATCGATGAATATTTCTGTAAGGCATCTGCTAAGGCTTTTCGTGCCTTACTCTGCCCGATTTCTTTGTTGTACCAATCAGGAATCAAGCTTTCCTGAACTGCAACATAGCATTCATCAAAAAGAATCGGATTGATTTTCTCTTTCAAAATGTCTCTAACGATTTGACTATCTTCGACATGTGGTGTTTTCTCCAGTGTTGCAGTATCACCATTCATTGAAGCCACATCAAACATTTCAAATGGCTCATCTTGTAGGGATGGCATGTTTACATGCACATCTTTTATATACGCCATTTGGTGTTCCAATTCAGGGAACAGGCTTCCTTCGTTTATATTGTAAAAATCCAACTCCCTTAGAATGTGCTCTTTTGATTCTGCCGGGATTCTAAAGCTGAATTCATCAAATTCATCCCGAACATTTTTATAGGCTCTTTTTATAATGTATTCTCCAGCCCCCTCTCCTGCGATCTGAATATTATATTGTCCGCAGATCAAGAATGAGCCATTTTGCCTTATCAAACGTTCGTTATTAAGATTTGATAAAACAAAATAGTTGTTCTGAATGATTTCAATGATACTCTTGTATCCATTTTTTCTGCAATTGACCGCATCAGCTTTTGAATAGATGCCTTCCTTCTGAAGCTTGTCGAGTAACGTTTCCAACTTGAAGTTTCCTGTTATCTTTTCTGTTGCCAAATAGGACAGAACCTTAATCTCGTCATCGTCATACGATTTTCCATACTCCTGCTTAAAATAAACGCGTCCGTCTGTTGGCGGCAACAACACAGTCTTCCCATCTGAAATCGATATATCTTGATTGGTCTGGCACGCAAAAAACAGAGCAACCAATGGATTTTCTGTAACATCCAATAGTCTTGTTGGCAGTCCGTAATGCTGCAACTTTGCAAGCTTTTCAAACGCCGTCATCGTATCGCCGAAGTCTCTTGGGTTCCGTATGTACGCAGCACGAATCATATCATACTCGTGCGCCAACATTCCGTTACGAAATATTCCCGGCATAACATTCCAATCATAGCTGGCTTGTCCTCGAAAGAAATAATGCTTCGCGCTCTCTTCGGGTTCTACATTAGCCATTTCATTCTTTATCAGCGAAATTCCGTCCAAATAGCCATTCAGATCCCAGACAACCCAACTGTCATGGCTACTGGTTCGTGTTTTGTCTGAATTATCCATGTTATTCCTTCATTTCTTTTATAAACGATAATTTATCTGATCTTTTGCAAACAATCTATCAAGGACAATTTGGTAAAGTAGGTTTAGCGAACAATCGTGGAATCCTTGCTGACATATGCTCGTATTCCAAAGATAAAATAGAAATTTCCAAACTGAGCCTTGATACTTACTACTCCACTGAAAATATGTTGCCGGAAAAATCTGGCGCAGTTAAAGCTACAAGCCTTCCAACCACATCACAAACCACTGCTTGCCATAAAGGTGACACCTTGATTTCTAATATTCGCCCATATTTCAAGAAAATCGTCTATTGCGAAGATGATTGCGGATGTTCAACCGATGTCTTGTGCTTCAAACCAGTACATCCGCGTTATACAGCGTATTTATTTAGTACACTGTATGCTGACAGTTTTTTTAATTTTATGGCTGCTGGAGCTAAAGGAACTAAGATGCCCCGTGGTGATAAGCAGCAAATTATGACTTATCCTGTTGTGCTTCCATCAGAAAAAGATCTTAGTGAGTTCAATTCTGTTGCAACTCCTATTCTGACGCAAATTTATTCAAATAGAACTGAATCCGAAAGGCTTTCAGCTATACGGGACACACTTCTCCCTAAACTTATATTAGGTGAGATCGATGTTTCTAGTATTCAGCTCTAAGCCGCTAAATTATCGTTTATCTTTTGATTGACTTCAATTTTACTATCGATTGCAGATAAAATTCCAGAAATCCTTTTCTGCTGTTCCAGTTCCGGAAAAGTCACTACAACTTCTCCAAGTAACTTGGTATTGATTGAAGGCATTGTTGCTCCAACGGCTATATTTCGGACAAATTGCTTTGTTTCCTCTAAGCAAAAATAGTAGTAAAGATACTCGGAATCAATTTCACTAGTTGGGCGTACTCGAAGGCATCTTCCAGAAAACATCCATCCATCGTGTTTTTGATCAACATACGAGCATCTATCTACAGAACCCACACGACTAAATACAATATCGCCTTGTTTTAGCACATATTTCTTTAATCGATTTTTATCCGTATTTGATACTCGCGGCAAATTCTGTTCGGAAAACATCTTGTTCCCTAAATGTTCAACTGTGACAATAGGTGTTCCATCCGCAACATAATCTTCTTTATGAAGTTGACTTCCAAACGGTCCTGTTTGAATGTCCGCAAGTTCTCTCAAAAACTTTTCTTTCATTCATATCACCTTATCCAATAAATTTTCTATGTGCCAATTTCACATTTTGTTGTTTTACCATTGCATAGTGCATAGTTGTGTCGATTTTCTGGTGTCCTAAAAGCTGCTGCACTTGTTCAATCGGCATTCCCTTGTCAATCGCTGACGTTGCCAATGTCCGTCTAAACTTGTGCGGGTGCACCTTATTTAGCTTCAATCGCCGTCCCAATTCACGGAGCATCGTTTCCACGCCACCGATCATCAATCGCTCGTGCGGCTCTTTCAGCGTCACAAAGAGTGCTGGATTGCTATCTGATCGTTCATCCAAATAATTTTGAAGGTGGATCTTCGTCCGTGCGTCAAAGTATACCAATCGTTCCTTGTTGCCTTTGCCAAAGACCACGCATTCACGCTCATTAAAATTGATATCCTCCCGATTGAGCGTCACCATCTCACCAACACGCATTCCCGATGAAGCCAGCAGGTCAATAATCGCTAAATCCCGCACCGTCGAGCAGTGATCACGCATCAGTTCCAGTGCTTCATCCGTATATGTTTCCTTGATGATTTTTGCCGTCTTCACCTTGTGAATCCTTCGGACAGGGCTTTTCACTATGAAATCTTCATCCTCTAGCCATGAGAAAAAGCTGGAAAGGATGCGCCGGATATTATCAATCGTCACTTTGCTTGACCGCCGCTGCGTCTGATAATCGGTCAGATACTTTCGCAAATCATCCGTTGTGATTTGCTGCGGCAACTTTCCGACACCATTCAGCATTGTTTCGATGGTTTTTGAATAGTATGTCAGCGTTTTTTCCGAGCATCCCTCAATTCGTTTTGCGGTGATAAATGCTTTTACTGCGTTCTGTTCTTCAGCTTTTGGCAGTTCTTCGCCCTTTTCAAAAATCATCCCCTGAAACGATGTTTCCAGCACCATTTTCAGCTGTAAAAGCTGTTCATTATTGAGATACGGCAGCATTTTTCGCTGTATCTCATTGATAATCTGATTTTTCATCGCCGTATCTCCTTATTACGATTTCAGAGAACGACGGCAGTGGCAGTTTCTCCATAGAATCTCCCGCCACTGGTGAGAGTTATTGAAATTCTGGTAAACGATAATTTAGCGGCTTAGAGCCGAATTCTTGATACATCAATTTTGCCAGACATCAACTGAGGCAAAAGACTGTTCCGTAACTCCGAAAGTTTTTTATTTTCGCTATTGTTGTGCTCTATTTGATTGTACGCCGCATGAAGTAACGTAACGAAGGCGGTTTCGGTATTGCTATCTGCAATCAATATTGGCAATTTGCTAATGTTCTCGAATCGAATTTGAGGGAATGTGCCCGATCTCGATTCAGCTTGCATTTGTAGCTCTTCAAGTGTGTCTTGTAATGTAAGAAAGTGATACAACCGACGAGAATCGAACGAAGTTGCCCGAATAACCATAAGCTTAGTTGATACAACGTAATTATCTGCTTGAAAATCAACATATGCAAAGTGTCTGTTGATTGGACGAATCTCACTATATAAAATATCATTCTGCATAATAGTCTTTTTTGCTTGGCCTGGCATATCGGCAACAGCCATATAATCCGAATGAAGAAACATTCCGTCTTCAACATCGCCCGTATTCAAGAAAATGAGCCGTTCAGTATTAAAATTATGGGTGACAGATACACTCTTACATAAATCTCCGAGCATAGAATAATGCCAGCCTTGTGGTATTTTTCCATAAGGTGATTCAATCAGAGTCAAATTGTCAATGCATAAAAAATCTTGATACCACGCTTTGTATATTTCATAAAGTTGCTTCTGTAAATTATCGTTTACCCTTTCATTCAAAGCAATTTTATCATCGAGTTCAGCCAGAAAACGACCAATCTTCTCCTGCTCTGGCAGCTTTGGAACTGTTAATTCGAGATTTTCAAGGACAGGTTGCTGAACTCTCTGTCTTCCAGAAGAGCCAACCATTGATTTAATTGCAACATTTCTAAATTCCGGGCTTGTTGCAAGATAGTATACAAATTGTGGGTCACTCACACGCGGTTTGGCTCGAAGAACAATAAATTCAGTAGAACCAAATGCGATTTCGTTTTCTCTTAAGCAATCAACGAATGCCGTTTTTCCGTTTTCCAAGCAGGGAGTAATTCTTGCCATTATCGTATCGCCATTTGCAAACTTTGTTCCACCCGAAAACTCCGCTTGCTCGACACTCGGGACGGCTTTCCTAAATGGTCGCAGCTTATCCATAGATATTTTGGTTGCGACTGTTCCTTTTTTAATGCTTAATCGAGGATTGAAGTCCATGAAATCAGCCGCCCGAACAGTTTTCCACTCAGATTTCATACCCAATCGCCCCCAGCTTTTCCTTGATTTCCGCTTCCAGCTTATGTGACTGCTTGAACAAATCCGAAAGTTCAGAAGTCAGCCGAGCCATTTTTTCTTCAAACGGTTCGCCATCATCTTCCTGTTCCTCAACCCCAACATAACGGCCCGGCGTTAAAATATGATCCTGCTCTGCAATTTTCTCTGTATCAACAACTGCACAAAAGCCTTTTACATCTTCCAGTGTACCATTAACATAGGCATTGTAGGTATCGGCAATCTTTTTGATATCCTCATCGGTCAATTCACGCAGCTTGCGGCTCACCATATCGCCCATCTTTCGGGCATCAATAAACAGCGTTTTACCAGCCTGCTTCTTGTGCTTGGAGATAAACCAGAGCGACACCGGAATCTGGGTCGTATAGAAAAGCTGTGTCGGCATGGCAATGATGCAGTCCACAAGGTCAGCATTCACAATATTTTTGCGGATGTCACCTTCACCGCCAGACTGAGAGGAAAGAGAACCATTTGCAAGCACCATACCCATGCGGCCGCCCGGTGCAAGGTGATAAATCATGTGCTGAAGCCATGCAAAGTTCGCGTTGCTTGCAGGCGGCATACCATACTGCCAGCGTACATCATCTTTGAGCTGCTCTGCGCCCCAATTCGACAGGTTAAAAGGGGGATTCGCCATAATATAGTCTGCCCGCATGGTCGGATGCTGATCATCGAGAAATGTGTCTGCTGCATACTTGCCAAGGTCGGGTTCAATGCCACGAATGGCAAGGTTCATCTGTGCCAGTTTCCATGTGGTCGGGTTGGAATCCTGTCCATAAATCGAGATATCGTTGATATTTCCACTATGGTTCTCTACAAATTTTGCAGACTGAACAAACATACCACCACTGCCGCAGCAAGGGTCATACACTCGTCCCTTAAACGGTTGCAGCACTTCCACCAGTGTCCGCACAACACAGGACGGTGTAAAGAACTCGCCGCCACGCTTGCCTTCCTGCTCTGCAAACATCGACAGGCAGTATTCATAAGTGCGCCCCAGAATGTCCTTTTCGCTGCCGTGTTCAATCATTTTGATGTTCGTAAACAGGTCAACAACTTCGCCCAACCGACGTTTATCTAGTTCCGGACGCGCAAAATTTTTCGGCAGAATATCTTTTAGGCGCGCGTTTTCTTTTTCGATAGCACGCATTGCATCATCGATTACCTGACCGATTTCGGGATCATGTGCCTTTGCAGAAACATCGCTCCAACGCGCACCAGCAGGCACAAAGAAGATTCCTTCCGATGTGTACTCGTCACGATCTTCCTCAAAACCATCACCGTCTGCAACCAGCTGATTGTACTTATCTTCAAAACGATCCGAGATATATTTCAAGAAAATAAGACCAAGGACAACGCCCTTATACTCCGAAGCATCCATGTTGCCCCGAAGTACACAGGCCGCATTCCAAATCTGTTTTTCAAATCCAATGTCGGCGGTGTTTTTCTCTGCCATGGTTCAATACCTCCGTTTTAGCTCAACAAATTCTGCTCTGAGTATAGCACAGATGTGCCGATTTTCCAATTTGTGCGCATAAATTCTTTGCTAGACGCTTCGATTTTCAGTAGATAAGTCCTACTATTACCGCTTTAGCACAATAAATTTTACAAAACCATCTTGACGCACCCTGCAAACCATGATATTCTCTGTCACAAATCCCACCGATTTTGTGGATTGGTTTGAAACCATCCACAAGATGTGGTCGTGTTCATTTTGAACACTGCCTCGCCGTGGATCATCCCTGAAAGATTAACCGCCCCGCAACACACCCGATTATTTTGCCGCCGTTTCACCCCGACAAAATTCTTCGCCTGTACTGCGTGGCGGTATTTTTCTTTTACGGGAAACGCACCTTGAAAATTTTATGAGCCGTCCGAACGTGATACCGGCTTTTCAGCCAACGCCGCTGCAAAACAGGGGCAGGAACTTCGTTCGGAGCAAACGGTGACCCACATACATGAGCAGCACAACCTCTACTTATTTTTACGCCTTAACAATTCGGAAACAATTACCCGGAAACGATTTTGAGCGCAACGGTAGAGGGCAAGAACCGTCCCGTGGCCACAAATTTTCAATTCTTGAAAATGTTCTGTCCATCCGGGACTTCACTTCTGCAATGCACCTGCATTTCCGAAGTGATCTTG
>ENA-OVFS01001823-OVFS01001823.1-human-gut-metagenome-genome-assembly--contig:-NODE-1823-length-11674-cov-6.374473_pt1 | contig 11674 bp, 10 predicted proteins | sample MGYA00237763_ERZ505405 | MGnify/ENA primary metagenome ERZ505405 (study PRJEB26158, sample SAMN06016401) | human gut metagenome | biome: human gut; feature: ankylosing spondylitis patient; material... | reverse complement strand
ATTCTCATAAATACAGAGTAATAGGAATAGATCCCGGACTTAATAATTTCTGTGCCGTCACAAATAATTTTGGCGATAAGCCATTTCTTGTTAATGGCCGGACCATTAAATCTGTAAACAATTATTATAATAAAAGGTTCGCAAAATTAAAAAGCCAGGCGGCACTCTGTAATAATAGAGAATACACCAAGAGAATTAACAGACTTACTTATAAAAGAAACTGCATGATTAAGGACAAACTTCATAAGATCAGCAAGTACATAGCTGAATATGCAAAGAATAATAATGTTGATGTAGTAATACTGGGTCATAATATATTTCAGAAACAGAAAATTAATACTGGAACTGCTAATAACCAATCAATAGTGCAAATACCATATTTTGTATTTGCAGGTATGCTTCAGTATAAACTGAAAGAATATGGAATAAGACTTGTGCTTACAGAAGAAAGTTATACATCTAAAGCAGATTTTAAAGCAGAAGATAAGCTTCCGGTATTTAATAATGCCTCAACTAAAAGTTATACATTCTCAGGCAAAAGAATAAAAAGAGGATTATACAGATATAATGACGGAAGCATAGGAAATGCAGATATAAATGGAGCAGCAAATATAATAAGAAAAGTATTCCCAAACATAAAAGGATGGGATAAAGGGGTAGTGGACATCCCATATGCTGTAACGATTGCGTAAAGCAATTGTTACAGGGTTACTTACATGTTGAAAAAACATGTAACATAGAAACTCCATCCGACTGATGTCGGTTGTGAGTAGTTCATCTATTGAATACCAGGTTAAAATTAATAATATATATGCTTCTTGGGCCAGATCAAAGAAAAAGGAAAGAAGTGTATTAAATAAAGATATGGTAAGGTGTTTACATTCAGTAATTTCAAAGAAAGATATAGGAACTCTTGTAGATTATTTTTGTACCTTAATGTAATGTAAGGAGACAATAAAAATGTCAGATTATGATTTACAGCAAAAAATTCTTCACTCACCATTTTCAATTACTGTACACAAAAGAACTTTTACGAACTATTTAGAAGTAGTTATTGCATCTGTTTGATATTATAAAAATTAATTGTATTAAAAGAGTATAGCTTAAATGCTTATTGGCAAAAGCTATGCTCTTTTTTTCTGTCATATTATTTCCAAATATAAAAAAGGAGAAAATAATATGAAAGTAAACAAATTAAATACAGATATTAAAAAATACATGGATGAGATTGCTTCAAAATTATTTAAAGCTTCAAAAGCATACTATGCCGATGGAAAAGATGTAGTTTCGGTTGAATTAATGTCAAACTATGACTACGATAAATTATATGATGAATTATCTGATTTACAGGAGCAGACCGGATATATTCCTGAGAACAGCCCGACAGAATATGTAGGATCTGATGTAATTGATACGATAGATGGAATAAAGGAAGAACATGAATTCCCTGCTTTGTCACTTGCTAAAAGTAAAAAGATATCTAAGGTTATTAAGTGGACTGAATATAAAGATATTAATGTATCATGGAAGGAAGATGGCTGTACATTAGTCGCTACATATGATAATGGCAAATTAACAAAAATCGTTACAAGAGGTAATGGATATGTCGGAACAAATATTACACATTTAGCAAAAGGTATTTTAAATCTGCCTTTGGAAATTAATGAAAAAGGACATATGGTTATAAGAGGAGAAGCTATTATTACATATTCATCTTTCAATAATTATATAGAATTAACTGATAGCAATTATGAAAACCCAAGAAATTTACTTTCTGGTTCTCTTAATAGCAAAGAAGTTGAAGACATAATTCCTAGAAATGTTCGATTCAAACCATTTAAGCTTGTTTATTTGGAAGAAGGAGTATTAGGAGATAATCAGTATAATTGGTCTGCAAGAATGGAATATTTGCGTAGCTTAGGATTTGATCCGGTTGAATACAAGTATCTTAAATTATCTGATATTTCTAATGAGGAAGCAGATAGATTAATTAAAGATACAATTAATGAGTTTACTCAGAAAGTAGAATCCGGTTTAATAGATGAGCCTGTTGATGGACTTGTTGTATGCTATGAAGATGAAAAGTATGCTGCTACAGGATCCGTCACTAATCATCATGCAACAAGAGCAGGATATGCTTTCAAATGGCAGGATAAGGCTGTAGAAAGTGTTTTAGAGTCAATTGAATGGTCTTGTGCAATTAATCATATTACTCCTGTTGCAATTTTTAAGCCAGTCAGATTAGAAGGCACAACTGTAAAAAGAGCATCTTTGTGTAATATAAGTGAATGCGAAAGACTTGGCATTGGTGGTCCAGGAACTAAACTTAGTATCATAAAGGCCAATAAGATAATTCCTAAATGTATTAAAGCTGATGCAAATGGTACAGTATTTGAAGTACCTAAATTTTGCCCGGTATGTGGTGCAACAACAAATATTATTGTTTCACCTGAATCTGGCGTAAAAATGCTCGAATGTACTAATCCAGACTGCTTTGCTAAACAGATAAGCAAATTAAGCAGGTTTGTAAGTAAAAAAGGATTTGATATCAATGGATTATCAATAGCAAACTTACATGATTTAATTGATATGGGATTAATTAAAAACGAAATTGACTTAATTAAGCTCCCGGATAATTTAAACGCAGATAACCATATAAAAAATCTCTTAATTAATAGATCAGGCTGGGGAAAAACTTCAGTTAATAATCTTATTAAAGCTATTACAAAAGCAAGACAAAGTATATCAGCAGATAGATTTTTGTATGCATTATCGATTCCTATGTGCGGACAGGATGTAAGTAAGCGCTTATTAGGTAGATTTGATTCAATCCAGGAAGTATTTGAAAATGCTTCTAAAGGAATTTCTAAATCCGGATTTGAATTAATTGATGGAATTGGTCCTGAAAAAACTGCAGCAATAGAGAACTGGTTTGCTATTCCAAGAAATCAATATTTAATCAAAGTATTGTATAATTTGTGTAATGTATCAGATATTACGAAGAAATCCGGTAATAAATGTGCAGGTATCACATTTGTAATTACTGGGGATGTACATCATTTTAAAAACAGAGATGAATTAAAGGCTTATATTGAATCAGAAGGCGGAAAAGTAAGTGGATCTGTTTCAGCAAAAACAGGGTATCTTATTAATAATGACATAAACAGTACGTCAGGTAAAAATAAGAAAGCAAAAGAATTAAATGTACCAATAATTTCAGAAGATGATTTTATTCAAAATTTTGCTTAATTGTTATAATATGTTTATTAATATAAATTAAATAATTTGTAGTAGAGGCTTGTCAATTAATTTTGACAGGCCTCTTTAAATAAAAACATAATTAATATTTTTAGAACATAATATAATAATAAAGTATAGTTAAGATGTATTAAATAAATTAAATCAGGAATACTTTATATGTAATTTAACAATGCATTTTAATGCTAATTATTAAAGTTGCAAACAATAAAAACATATGATATTATACTCGAAGAATTGTTTAAAGCTATTAAATGTAAAAGGAGGAATTAAAATTATGGCTAGAGGCAGAAAGAAAAAAGTTGACTTATCATATGAAGAACAGCTTATTCAGATTGAAGAAAAAATCGCAAGATGTTCTGAAGAAATAAAATCTTTAAAAGCAGCAAAGAAAGACATTGAAAAGAAAATTAAAGATGCTGATGCAGAAAAATTAATAGCTGCTGTAGAAGAGTCTGGAAAGAGTATTGATGAAGTAATCAATATGCTTTCAAAATAATAGCAATTAGATTTGAGCAAAAATTATATAGTATTAAAGAAATCAAGGGATTAGTGAAAACTGTTCCTTGATTTTTTTTATCTTAATTTCAATTATTATGTCTGTCATATATTAAATAGAATCATTAAATATATATTATTTTTTTAAAAATTGTGATTCAAAAAATCAATTTTAGAGGTTTAAATTTAATAATAATGATAACAATAGATGAATTAAAAAATATAGAAAGTTATTCAGACAAATTATTAGGATATGTTTATGTAATTAATAATGGCAACAATATAAAAATTGGTTGCACAAGTAATTTATATCAAAGAATCAAGTCATTATCTAATTCTAATTCTGGAGGAAATGTTATCTTAGACATTTATTATTCACCTGCTAATGCTATATATAAAACAATCGAAAGATTAATGCATGAAAAATTTCATAAATATAATACAACAGGAGAATGGTATACAGATATAGATTTTATTACAGTATGCAATTATTTAGATCAGCTTTGCACATCGGAAAGTTTTGCAAGATGTGATAAAGAAAGAAGATTATTTAATCAAAAACATAAATATATTTTTAATCAAAAGTATGAGTATATTAATAATTCAGAAAACATAGCAAATAAAAAATATTAATATAAATACCAAAATATTTTTTTGTCTGTCATATAAATAATGTAAATACAAACAGGTAATTTTTTTATGTAAAAATTTTTTTAAAAAAATCTGTCATATATTATATGTCTTTGATAACAAAACATTGCCTCTTAGCCAAACGGTAAGGCCCAGGGTTTTGATCCCTGTATTATGCCGGTTCGAATCCGGCAGAGGTAGTTATTCACATATTAATAATATGTGAATTAAAATTAAGCACTTATGGCGGAACTGGTTTACGCAGCGGACTTAAAATCCGTGCCTTTAATTAGGCTATGAGTTCGAATCTCATTAGGTGCATTCAGATAATTTGTTAATTATCTGAAGTATGATTTTTCATATTTTTATTTCTCATGTGAGTATAACGGTAAAAGGCATTGATTGAAGTTATATTCATTTTACTCCTACTAATCATTAATATAGCCTGGTAGGGGTCATGTGTCACTAGCTCAGTTGGTAGAGCATACGACTTTTAATCGTAGGGTCACGGGTTCGAACCCCGTGTGACACATTGAGTGATAATAACACTCAAAAATTAAATAATAACATGCCCTTTTGGTGGAATTGGCAGACACGCTAGATTTAGGTTCTAGTTCTTCGGAGTATGGGTTCGACTCCCATAGAGGGCATTCTTCTTAGTTTAAGTATAATGAGTTTTAATTAGTAAGTGCATGACGATGTTACTGAAGATTAATACATAGTTATACACCAAATTAATTCTTGACTATAGCAGGGATAGTTTGTAGAACAGTCTGTCATTAGCAGAAAGATTCAGTAGAAGTCTGAGGAAGAAATCAAGTTTAAAAATAAAATGAGTTAGGGTTGTAAGCTAACTCGGTAGAAGCGCTTGCCTGAAGAGCAAGAGGAATTGGTTCGACACCAATACAACCCATTAGCACTGCTGAAGTGGTTGTAAATGTAATTGTCTGAGTTCTTTACAATCAAGTGCGAAACAAAATCAGCGGCTACTTATATAGTAGACGCAGATATCAGACTATTTCTTCAGCAATATATATCTGATTATATTAAATAATGCGGGTTAGACAGGAGAGGCTCCTGCACAGGCTCATAACCTGATGACACGGGTTCGATTCCCGTACCCGCTACTGGGTTAATTAAGATGCCCTTTATTTTAAATACGATGTATTGTGTCTTAACTTAGTTTAATGGCAAAATACCTGCTGTCAAATGCAGGAGATTAAAGGTTCGATCCCTTTAAGTTAAATTGATTTTCTAATAAATATATTTGAAAATCTTTATGATTCTATCGTCTAGTGGTTCAGGACATCAGCTTTTCACGCTGAAAACATGAGTTCGAATCTCATTAGAATTACTGCTGTGTTTGTCATACAGCAATGTATTTATTCATAGCAAGCATATATAGAAAGGATATTGGCTGAAAATATGTTTGTATGTCTTACTAGCCAAATAAAAAAATCCGGTAAGGCACTCTCATTGGTTCTTTAGCTCAGTTGGTAGAGCACCCGGCTCATAACCGGAAAGTCCTGGGTTCGAATCCTAGAAGAACCATTGCTGTATAGCTTAAGCACGAATAAGTTATATAGTACTGTTGTTTATTTTTTTGTCATGTTTGAAATACAGATATTAGAAAGAACATTTTGCTGGACGTATCTGTATTATTCTACTAGCAAATGAAAGTGTTCGGTAGAATCTTTTTCTTTTTTAAAATATTGCAGTTTAAATCTGTTATCAGTATTTATGGGGGAATGAGCAGAATTGGTATTGCAGCGGACTGTAAATCCGTGGCTTCGGCACTCTAGGTTCAAGTCCTAGTTCCCTCACTTATATGCCCGCATAGCTCAATGGTAGAGCAACTGCCTTGTAAGCAGTAGGTTGTCGGTTCAAGTCCGACTGTTGGCTTTTGAGAATTAAATTCTCAAGATTATTTTATTTATAGTAATAGTTAGGACATTTATATTTAATAAAAAGGAGAATAATTTACATGAAATGTATAAGATGTAATATCGAAATGCTAGAATCTACTGAAAAAAGAATAATAAGAGTTAATATGATAGGACACCCTACAGAAGATTTACAAGTTATTAATATAGGTGTTAAAAAGCCGACTTTATTTTCAGGCAAAGATGAATTTAAAGATGTAAATTTAAAATGCAGAGTATGTCCTAATTGTGGAATGATGGAAAAATATATTACTTCTGATGATTTACAAAAATTATTTGGTTAATTTTTATTGTAGTGTTGGCAGAGTTGGTATTGCACAAGATTGCTAATCTTAGGTCATCTATTATGGATGCATAGGTTCGAGTCCTATACACTACGTTGCAATAGATTTTATTATTGCGTAAATTTTATAATTTTGGAATGTTGGCTCAATTGGTACAGCAACGGTCTTGAAAACCGCCATGTCGTGTAAATCCACGCTATTAGGGTTCAAATCCCTAACATTCCGCTGTGTTATTAAGGTTTAATTCCCTTACAACATACTTTTGCCTTCATAGTTTAATGGTTATAACACTGCCCTGTCACGGCAGAGACATGGGTTCGATTCCCATTGAGGGCGTTAGACGGTTACATAAATGCAGATAAGCAGGCGTAATCGTTAATAAAACGAAACATCGTTAGTGAAACAGATGACAAAAGTAGGAACAAAACATCTGTTATTGTCTCGAAAATCATCCTACAAGTAGAGACATTTTTTGTGTCACTAGCTCAGTTGGTAGAGCATTCGACTTCCTGTTTAGCTATAGTAGGTAAAATTTGATGTAATTCTTATGGCTAGTGTGGTGTGGTTAAAGTACCGTTCGATTCGGTTGTCAAACATCAAGAGTTAAGTTAAACCACATTAATGACTTAACTGCTATAGCAAAATTTTTAATCGTAGGGTCACGGGTTCAAATCCCGTGTGACACACTTATATGCCGATATAGCACAATGGTAGTGCGACTGCCTTGTAAGCAGTAGGTTGTTGGTTCAAGTCCGATTATCGGCTCTCGCTAAACAAAGTTCTAAGTACAAGAATGAGTTTAGTGCTATATTACTCATCAGTTTTATAGCTATACTGTTGATGATACAGTCGATGTTAAAGAGCGTCAGTGACTAGTTGCGGTGTTGTACTTCATAATGAAGATACGTCAAACTAATGACACACGGTTAGGTTTGAGATGCAGAGAACAAAATTCAGAAGGAAAGACCTAACGGATATAAAGCATCTTAGGGTTGCAACCTCAGTGATGAGAAATAGCTAAATGCAGGTGTAGTACATCGGTTAGTGCGCCAGACTTCCAATCTGGATAGACGGGTTCGATTCCCGTTACCTGCTTTGCTACTATAAGACCGTCAATCTTGTAGCTATGCCATTGAGAATATGGTCGAGAGTTCAATTAGCGTTAGTGACTAGAAATGCGTTTAAGGGATAAGCCCCTTTGTAAAACTAAAGAAGCGCAGGCTAAGTTTGAGATGCAGAAACCCTGTTGAGGGCAGAAGGCAAGACTTAGATGAGGTATAAGCATCTTAGGGTGGCAACCTTGTGACGAAAATAGCTGATTATTGGAATGTGGCTCAATTTGGCTAGAGCGCTCCGCTTGGGACGGAGAGGTTGTCGGTTCAAGTCCGGTCATTCCAGCTCCGGGATAAAATCTCGATAAAGCAAAGTATCAGATAATGCACTGAGTTAAAGATGTGGTCTATCTTCAGATAGTTAAATGGTCAGCCACTGCTTTGTATGCTGTATATCCGAATGGTGAGGGAGCTGTCTTGAAAACAGTTGGCTGTAAAAGGCTTGCAGGTTCGAATCCTGTGTACAGCGTTAGCCAAAAAGTAGATGATAGTTTGTCGACTATACAAATGGCAAATGATACCGGTTTATCATCTTCTGATTAGGCTTTAAACAGAGTTTGCAATGTTACTTATTTTCACAACCTGCAGGGTTAATTACTGTAAAAATCGTGATGTAAAAAACTTGCCTTATTGGTAGTCAATGCTAAGTTTTATATAGTTTTATATGCATTGTTTATTATAATAAGGGGATAAAATTATGAGTGATGGCTATGGATTATTATTTTAATTAGAGGGAGCATATTTATGGACGGAGATACAGAATTTTAATTTTTTGTGGATATAATGTCTAATTTGGTAAGACGGCTGATTGCTAATCAGAAGAATCCTCCTCAGAGGGGTGTGCAGGTTCAAGTCCTGTTATCCACGCTTATTGGCTAGTAGAACAATCGGTAGTTCAGCAGATTGTTAATCTGAAGGTTGTGGGTTCGAGTCCCACTTAGCCAGCTTGTTGTTCTTTTCAAGAATGATATTATTCATTATCGTATCAGTAATGAGCGTAGTGAAAATAACAAAAAGGAGTAAATGATTATGAGCAGCTGCGGTCTTGTTATAAGTAAAAACGATATTAACACATTCTTTCAAAGTTTTATTAAACCTAGGATTTTTGACGCTGAATGGCTTATAAGCTTAGCATCAGATTTTCTTAATATAATTGATAAAGATGAATTTAAGTTAGACGATTTATGTAATCCTGAATACATAAAAGATGTTCTTAATGATAATAAGGATAATAAATACACTAAAGCTGTCCTTAATAGAAAATATCCTGAAATGTACATAGCAGGAATATTTAGATTATATGATTCATATTTAAAGGATAATGAAAATAACATAAAGAATAATGAAAAAATAGAAAAACATATCATAAAGATTAATGAAAATGACAAGAAAGCACAGATGATTACAAGAGATTGTGACCCTATTCATGAATATGGGCAATTTGTCGCAGGTGTGTGCGTAGGTGTAGCAATCATGGCAGTAATGTTATTTATACTCAGTTTATAACAATAATAGGAGAATTATGAATAACGGTTACGGATTAGTGTTTTAACAACAAAGAACAGAAGGAATTGATTCGACACCAATACAATCCATTTACGGGATAGAGCAGATGGCAGCTTGCTAGGCTCATAACCTTGAGGTCACAGGTTCAAGTCCTGTACACGGCGCTGTATAGAAAGGAAAAAGACAAGATGAGTAAATCTTATAAGAAAAATCCCGGATATACATTAGAAAAAGCATCAAAAATTGATAAAAGATTAGCAAATAAGCAGATAAGAAAAGAAGCTAATAACAGTGAGATGAAATTCAAGCATTCAGATTTTAAGAAAGTACCAAAAGAATGTTATGGATACAAAAGAAGATGGACATTAGAAGAAGCACTGGAAAACTTCAGAAGTGGTAGAAATATTAGTAATGTGTTTAAATCAGAAGATGAAGTTATAGAGTACTGGGAAAAGTGTTCGGTAAGAAAGTAAGAAATTAAGTATTATTTGTGCCATGAGTCAGGTGGTTAGACAGCAGTCTGCAAAACTGTTTAGATTGGTTCGATTCCAATATGGCACTTGTAACTCAAATAAGTTACATTTACAAAGTTGATGGAGTTATAGCTCAAATGAGTGATAACTCAATTGGATGAGCAGCTTCTTTAATGAAGCAAAGTCGGAAGCAAATCAGACTTAAAAAGAAAGCTATGCGGTCACTGCTAAAATATAAGTGTGACATCTGAGCCATAACTCAATTGTGTGAGCAACTGCTCTGCAAGCAGAAGCTTGTGGGTTTAAGCTCCACTGATTCCATTATGCAGCATTAGTACAATGTATAGTATAGCTTTAAAGAATGGATTAGCTAAAGGTGAAAGGACAATTACATGCTAATAAAACTTATGTTTGGTTAATTTCATAGGCATATCTAAAGGTATGTTTTAAAGGAATTCTGGCTTTTAGCGCTACTATGATATTAAATTTTTTGGTTTATAAATAGCTAACATATAAAAAATAATAAATTAAATTTCATAAGGAGTAGATATTATGGCATTTTTTAAGAAAGCATTTCCTGACAGGAAATCAAAAGTTTTAGCAATAGTAATTTTGACATTAGTTGTATTAGGTATTGGTTTTTTATTATACAGTAAATTTGAAAAAAAAGATGCTATTACTGCAGATTATTTGATTAATAATTATATACAAACAAATGAGATAGCTAGTTTACAAAAAATGACTACAGATATTAAAACAAATTATGGCAATGTGTCTTTTGAATTAGAAAATGAAAGAGACAAAGATACTGATCATATTACTGTCCAATATAAATCTCCAGTTTCAAAAAAATCTGAATATTATATTGATAAGATTGATCAGCAGGTAGGCATCTACTTAAAAAATGGCAGCAAATGGAATTTTGAATTAAAGCCTAAGCAATCTATTGTTGATGATCCAAGAACAGAATTTATAGAAATAAGCAATTCAAGTTCAGAAATAAGTTTGGCTGATTTTAATAACTTAGAATTAGTAGAATCTGATATTGAAAATACATATAAATGCAAAGCTAATATTAATGGCCATGTGCTGTTAAATTTTTTAGGAAATAATTACCAGGTATTATATGTAAATTATAATTCATTAGCTTCATATTTTGCAAAATATAATGAAAATATAACAGTTCAATGTGAACTGTATTTTAACAAAAATAAAACTCTTAAGACAGTTATATTTAATATCCCAGAAGATAATTTTAAGGAATCAAATAAAAAAAGTGTAGATGTTCAAATAAATTCATTAAAGATAATTTTATCAAATGAAAGTTATGAAACAAGTAATGTTTATGTTTCTGAAGATATAGAAAAAAATACAATTTCAGTTAAATCTTTACAATCTGATGATCTATTAAAAAAAGTTCAATCAAAAAATTAAATAAACAACTTCAAAGCTAAAGTTTCGTGGTATGCAGAATTAATTTTTCTGCATACCACGTATTGATTAGCCTAAGTTTAATCAAAATTTTAATTAACACTGAAATCTTAATTAAACTACATTATGTAAGAATATATAGGGACCAGTAAATATAATACTTAGTCTACTGCTTTGTGGTGTATATTTAAACAGTTTTGTGAGGTAAGGACGGCGATGTGCATTTCAAACATTACCGTAATTAAGCAAAAAAACTCACAACTAACAAAAGTCGGTTGTGAGTAGTTCATCGTATTTTAGCATATAACAGTATAATTTAAATCATTAAATTTACCATTTATTTGAATTTTTTTTATTTCTAATCCATTCATATATTTATCAATATATCCTTCAATTATCTTACCATTTTTAAATAAAATATGTTTTAAAATATTATTTGATTTTATATTAACGGATATATAAGGCTCAGGATTATAAAATATAATTTCCTGTATAAAATCTTTTACACAATATGTTTTATTTAATTTATATCCATTAAA
>ENA-OVFS01001808-OVFS01001808.1-human-gut-metagenome-genome-assembly--contig:-NODE-1808-length-11782-cov-4.225548_pt1 | contig 11782 bp, 9 predicted proteins | sample MGYA00237763_ERZ505405 | MGnify/ENA primary metagenome ERZ505405 (study PRJEB26158, sample SAMN06016401) | human gut metagenome | biome: human gut; feature: ankylosing spondylitis patient; material... | reverse complement strand
TCGCGAAGGCGGCCGTACTGTTGGCGCCGGCGTTGTTGCTGCTATCAACGAATAAGTAAGAGAGCGATAACTTGGTTTTCTGCTAAGACCGGTCCGAAATAGACCGGTCTTAGCATATTTTTGAAAGTTTGTTGACATAGAGTGTTAACTGTGGTACTCTATATTAGTGAAATTTTGTGATTGGTAATCTATGAGTAAGAGAGGTGTTAAATATGCGCAGTTTAGTTACCATGGCTTGCACTGAGTGCAAACAACGCAACTATCAAACCAACAAAAACAAAAAGAACGATCCTGATCGTATCGAACTGAATAAATATTGCAAGTTCTGCAAAAAACACACTTTACATAAAGAAACTAAATAATTTTTGTTAACGTGTGATTTAGTATCAGGTATTCAAGCAAGGATGTGAAAAAATGGCCGTTCCGGAAACTACGGGTGTGAAGAACGCAGGCGGTATTACACGCTTTATGCGTGAAACTAAAGTAGAACTGAAAAAAGTAACCTGGCCTACCAAACAAGAGCTTATTGCTAATACTGCAGTGGTTTTGATTGCGGTTGTTATTTGTGCAGCATTGATTTGGGTCATTGATTCCTTCTTCAATGTTGTTTTTCGCTTGATTTTGCAATAAGGCTGCGTAAGGAGGAAAGGGAAGCTTCCCTATCATTAATATGGAATCAGAAAAACGTTGGTATGTAATCCACACTTATTCCGGTTATGAGAATAAGGTAAGCGCAAATCTGGAACGTAAAGTTCATTCCTTGGGTATGGAAAATGAAATTTTCCGTATTGTGATACCTATGGAAAATGAGGTTGAAGTAAAAGACGGTAAAAAACGCAGCGTCCAGAGAAAGGTTTTTCCTGGTTATGTGCTTGTAGAGATGATTGTAAATGATCGCTCTTGGTATGCTGTGCGTAATACACCGGGTGTGACCGGCTTTGTCGGTTCCGGTACTAAACCGATTCCTTTGACTGATGAAGAAGTCAAACAGATCATGCGCTCCATGGGCGTAGAAGAAAGCCGCCCCAAAATTGATTTACAATTACAACAGATGGTTCGTTTGAAAACTGGTCCGTTTGCCGGCTGTGTCGGCAGCGTTTCTGAAATCAATGAAGAACGTGGTAAACTGAAAGTTCTGGTTAGCATGTTCGGACGCGAAACACCTGTTGAGATTGATTTTACTCAGGTTGAAGAAGCTGAATAATAAGGAGGTGTAATAAATGCCGAAAAAAGTCGTAAAAATGGTAAAATTACAGGTACCGGCTGGTAAAGCTACTCCGGCTCCTCCTGTAGGCCCTGCACTTGGCCAAGCTGGTGTAAACATCATGGCTTTTGTTAAGGAGTTCAATGAACGTACTGCTCAACAAGCAGGTTTGATCATTCCGGTAGAAATTACCGTATTTGAAGATCGTTCCTTTACTTTCATTACAAAAACTCCTCCGGCACCGGTTTTGCTGAAAAAAGCTGCTGGTCTGGAAAAAGGTTCCGGCGAACCAAACAAAAAGAAAGTTGCTCAATTGAGCCGCGATAAAGTTCGCGAAATCGCTGAAGCTAAAATGGCTGACCTGAATGCTGCTGATATCGAAGCTGCTATGAGAATGGTAGAAGGTACTGCGCGCAGCATGGGTATAACCATCGTTGACTGATTTATAGTCGACTATTTATGTGGGAGGAATTATCCGTTTGTACCACAAGGAGGAAAGTTTAATGGCAAAATTTGGTAAAAAATATCAAGACGCTTTGAAACTTATCGAAGCCGACAAATTCTATGCTCCTAAAGAAGCAGTAGAATTAGTTAAAAAAACTTCTGTTACTAAATTTGACAGCACTGTAGAAGTTGCTTTCAAATTAGGCGTAAATCCTAAATACGCTGACCAACAAGTTCGTGGTGCTCTAGTTCTTCCTCATGGCACTGGCAAATCTAAATCTGTTTTAGTATTTGCTAAAGGCGCTAAAGTTCAGGAAGCAGAAGCAGCTGGTGCTGACTATGTAGGCGGCGAAGAATTGGTTGCTAAAATCCAAGGCGGCTGGACTGATTTCGAAGTCTGCGTTGCAACTCCTGATATGATGGGTGTTGTAGGCCGTTTGGGTAAAATCCTCGGTCCTAAAGGCTTGATGCCGAACCCGAAGGTTGGTACAGTTACTATGGATGTAACACGTGCTATCAACGAAATTAAAGCCGGTAAAATCGAATATCGTACTGATAAAGCTGGTAATGTTCAAGCTCCTATTGGTAAGGCTTCTTTTACCGAACAACAACTGTTGGAAAACTACATCACTTTGGTCGATACTCTGATCAAAGTAAAACCGTCTGGTGCAAAAGGTCAGTATATTAAATCTATAACTGTATCTACCACTATGGGCCCTGGCGTAAAAATTGACGTTTTGAAAGCTAACAGCGACAAATAAGATTTTTGATGTAGTAACAACTTTATAAATCAGAAGATAATCGGGCCATAGACAGCAGGTGCGGTAACGCATAAGTAGAAATACACCTGCCGAGGCTGGAGACGATGAAGATAGACCTTCGCGACCTCCGGCTTAGGCCGAGAGGTCTTTTTGATTTTATAAAATCATTTTTTAAGAAGGAGGTGTGATGCATGGCAGTTATTAGACCTGAAAAAGCAGCTAAAGTTGCTGAGATCAAAGAATTGCTGACAGCTTCCAAGTGCACTATTCTGGTTGATTTTTGCGGTTTGACCGTAGCTCAGGATACAGCATTTCGCCGCAAAATGCGCGAAGCTGGCGTCAAATATGGCGTTGTAAAAAATACAATGCTGCGTATTGCTGCAAATGAAGCCGGCATCGAAGGTTTAGAGCCTGTATTGGAGAAAAACACTGCAATTGCAGTTGCTCCTGAAGATCCCGTTGCTGTAGCAAAAATTATTTGCGATTTCGCAAAAGAAAACAAAGCTCTGACTATCAAAGCTGGTGTACTCGACGGTCAAGTTATCGACGAAGCTGCAATTAAAGCTTTGGCAGAACTTCCGCCGAAAGAAGTCCTCATTGCAAAAATGCTGGGCAGCATGAATGCTCCAATCAGCGGTTTTGTCAATGTACTGCAAGGTACTATCCGCAACGTTGTTTATGCACTCGAGGCTGTTCGTCAGCAAAAAGAGTCCGCATAAGCAGTGTGTCTAACCAAGCAAGTTAAAACAAAAAATAAAACATTTGAATTTATGGAGGTATATATAATGAACAAAGAACAAATCATCGAAGCTATTGAATCTATGACCGTACTCGAACTTTCCGAATTGGTAAAAGCTCTGGAAGAAAAATTCGGCGTATCCGCTGCTGCTCCTGCTGCTGGCGGCGCTGCTGCTGCTGAAGAAAAAACTGAATTTGACGTAGTTTTGACTTCCGCTGGCGCTGGCAAAATCAACGTTATCAAAGTTGTTCGTGAAGCAACTGGTCTTGGCCTGAAAGAAGCAAAAGAAATCGTTGACGGCGCTCCTAAAGCTGTTAAAGAAAAAATCTCCAAAGCTGACGCTGACGCTTTGAAAGCTAAACTTGAAGAAGCTGGCGCTTCCGTAGAATTGAAATAATTTCAATTATAACTTCAATAAGCTTCCTGTTTTGCAGGAAGCTTATTTTTTATTTTATTACTTGCTATTGACAATAGAAAAACTTTGTGATATCATAATAAACTACAGTAAATAAATGAATTGCAGGTATTTTGATAACGGTCACGATGGCTCAGTGGTTGGGAATCGTGTACTGCTCATACGGTAAAGATGAAGTTCGTTCATCGAAGACAATACGCAAGGTCCTTGAGACAATCTGGAACCTTGCTTTTTTTGTCATTCGTGAAACGGGCTGAGTTTGGCCTGCCTGACAAAATATGAAGGGGTGAGGGATTACATGTTTAAACCGGTTCCCGTAGGCGATAGGACTCGGTACAGTTATGCCAGAATCAATGAAGTATTACCAATGCCTCATTTGATTGACATCCAAAGAAAATCGTATGAGTGGTTCATGCGAGAAGGTCTTTGCGAAATTTTTCATGACATTTCTCCGATCAAGGATTTTACAGGTAATTTAGAACTTTCGTTTGAGGGCTTTACGTTAGGGGATCCTAAATATAGCGTTGAAGAATGTAAAGAGCGTGATGCTTCTTACTCGGCACCATTAAACGTAAACGTTCGCTTGCTTTACAAAGACACCGGCGAGATCAAAGAATCTAAAGTTTTCATGGGTGATTTTCCACTGATGACTGAAACCGGTACTTTTATTATCAACGGTGCTGAACGTGTTATTGTCAGCCAGTTGGTTCGTTCTCCAGGCGTATACTACAATGTATCCATGGATCCCAGTGGTAAAAAAATGTATGGTACTACTGTTATTCCAAACCGTGGTGCCTGGATTGAATTTGAAACAGATGTTAATGATGTTATTTATGCTCGTGTAGATCGCACCAGGAAATTACCTGCTACGGTTTTACTGCGTGCTTTGGGTTTATCCAGCAATGCTGAGATTTTGGCATTGTTCGGTGAGCATCCTTCCGTTTTGGCAACTTTGGAACGTGATGCAACTACCAATCGCGAAGAAGCTTTAATTGAGATTTATAAGAAACTGCGTCCAGGCGAACCGCCTACTTTGGAAAATTCTACGCAGTTGATTGAAGCTACATTTTTTGATAATAAGCGCTATGATCTTGCCAGTGTAGGTCGTTATAAACTCAATAAAAAATTGGGCTGGCGCCGTCGTTTGCTGGATAAGGTTCTTGACGCACCGCTTGTTGATACTTCTACCGGAGAAATTATTCTGCCGGCAGGTACTAGAATTGATGATAAAGCTATTGATATCATCGAGCAAAGTGAAATTTTCAGCGGCGTAGGATTGAAAGAGGTTTTCATCCGCGTAAAAGAACAGGTACTGAAATTAATCTGTACTGCTGATATTCCCGAAAAACACCGTACTGTAACCGTAGAAGACGTTTTGGCATCTTTTGGTTATCTGCTCAACCTGATGGATGGTTTAGGTACAGGCGACGATATTGACCATTTGGGTAACCGTCGTGTACGTAGTGTCGGAGAATTATTACAAAATCAATTCCGGATCGGTTTAGCCCGTATGGAACGTGTTGTTAAAGAGCGCATGACTATCCAAGACGTAGATGTAATCACGCCGCAGGCTTTGATTAATATTCGTCCTGTTGTTGCGGCAATTAAAGAATTCTTTGGCAGCAGTCAGTTGTCTCAGTTTATGGATCAGAATAACCCGTTAGCTGAGTTAACACATAAAAGGCGTCTGTCTGCACTTGGTCCTGGTGGTTTGAGCCGCGAACGCGCCGGTTATGAAGTACGTGACGTACATCATTCTCATTATGGTCGTATGTGTCCTATTGAAACGCCTGAAGGTCCTAATATCGGACTTATAGGTTCTTTGTCTACCTTTGCTATTATCAATAAATATGGTTTTATGGAAACTCCATATCGTAAGGTTGATAAAGAAGAGGGACGTGTTACTGACGAAATCGTTTATCTGACGGCTGATGAAGAGGACGAATATATTTGTGCCCAGGCCAATGAACCGCTTGATGAAAACGGTTATTTCTTGGGTGAACGTGTTACGGCACGTTATCTGAATGAAGTTTTGTCTTTGCCTCCGAATCAGGTTGACTATATGGACGTTTCTCCGAAACAGGTTGTATCTATTGCGACGGCGCTGATACCGTTCTTGGAAAACGACGATGCGAACCGCGCATTGATGGGTGCTAATATGCAGCGTCAGGCTGTGCCGCTTTTGTGTACGCAGTCGCCTGTTGTTGGTACCGGTATGGAATATAAGGTCGCCGTTGACTCTGGCGTATGCGTACTTGCTAAACGTGCGGGTATTGTTGAGCGTGTTGTTGGCAATGAAATCCGTGTACGTGCGGAAGATGGCAGTGTTGATGTTTATGAACTTTTAAAATTTAAGCGTTCTAATCAGGGAACTTGTGTCAATCAGCGTCCTATCGTCAATAAAGGCGATAAAGTAGTTGAGAAGCAGGTGCTGGCAGATGGCCCGGCGACTGATCATGGTGAATTGGCGCTTGGACACAATGTAATTGTTGCTTATATGCCGTGGGAAGGCTATAACTACGAGGATGCTATTTTGCTGAGCGAAGATCTGGTCAAAGCGGATATCTTTACATCTATCCATATCGAAGAATATGATTGTGATGCCCGTGATACTAAGCTTGGCCAGGAAGAAATTACCCGTGATATTCCCAACGTTTCCGAAGAAGCATTGAAAGATCTTGATGAACGCGGGATTATCCGTATCGGAGCAGAAGTACGTCCTGGCGATATCCTTGTTGGTAAGGTTACGCCGAAAGGCGAAACTGAGCTGACTGCAGAAGAACGTTTGTTGAGAGCCATCTTTGGTGAAAAAGCCCGCGAAGTTCGTGATAGCTCGCTGCGTGTGCCACATGGCGAAGCTGGTAAAATTGTCAGCGTTAAAGTATTTACCCGTGAAAACGGCGATGAGCTGCCGCCTGGTGTAAATGAACAAGTTCGTGTGCATATCGCGCAAAAACGTAAGATTTCTGAAGGCGATAAGATGGCAGGCCGCCATGGTAATAAGGGTGTAGTTTCCCGCATCATGCCGCGTGAAGATATGCCGTTTCTGCCAAGCGGAGAGCCGGTTCAAATCGTATTGAATCCTTTGGGCGTACCTTCCCGTATGAATATCGGACAGATTTTGGAAACTCATTTAGGCTGGGCTGCACGCGCTCTAGGCATGCAGATTGAAGCCGGTGCTGAAGGTTTGGCTGATCGTTTTGAGAAAGCCGGTTATGATGTTGAAAAATATGGAATGCCTGAAACTGTAGAAATCGATAAGTTCGGTGAAGAAAGCATCAAAGCAATGAAGATGTCCGTACCTGTTTTTGACGGTGCTCATGAAGAAGATATGAATGCTACTCTTGATTTGGCTGGAGTAGATCCGAGTGGTAAAACAAGGTTGTATGACGGTCGTACAGGTGAACCTTTTGATAACAAGGTTACAGTTGGCTGCGTATATATGCTGAAGTTGCATCACTTGGTTGACGACAAGATACATGCCCGTTCTACCGGTCCGTACTCTTTGGTTACCCAACAGCCTCTTGGTGGTAAAGCTCAGTTTGGCGGGCAACGTTTTGGTGAGATGGAGGTTTGGGCCCTGGAAGCTTATGGTGCCGCTTATACTCTGCAGGAAATTCTCACAGTCAAATCTGACGATGTTGTGGGCCGTGTAAAAACTTATGAAGCTATTGTTAAGGGTGAGAACGTTCCTGAACCTGGTGTGCCCGAATCCTTTAAAGTTCTTATCAAAGAGCTGCAAAGTATCGGTCTCGATATTAAGGTGCTCAATGAAGACGAAGAAGAGATTTCCATGCGCGACAGTGATGATGATGTCACTGAAACTGCACGTGACCTCGATTTGAACATCGACGGCGAGATTCCGGCTGTTGCTGCTGTTGAAACAGATGAATATACTGTTGATGAAAATAGCGTTGAAGATGCGGAATTTGATTTAGTTGCAGATATTGGCAACTTTAACATGGAAGCTAAAGATGAGTTGGACGGAGATGTAAATAACTCCGACGATATTGAATAGAAGGGAGCGATCGATTCTTGTTGGATGTAAATAATTTTGAGTCTATGCGTATCGGTCTGGCTTCACCGGAACAAATCAGAACTTGGTCCTATGGCGAAGTAAAGAAACCGGAAACTATTAACTACAGAACTTTGAAACCGGAACGCGACGGTTTGTTCTGTGAAAGAATATTTGGACCTACCAAAGACTGGGAATGCCATTGCGGTAAATACAAAAGAATTCGTTATAAAGGTATCGTCTGCGATAAGTGCGGCGTTGAAGTTACCCGCTCCAAAGTTCGTCGTGACCGTATGGGTCATATCGAACTGGCTGCACCTGTTTCTCATATCTGGTACTTTAAGGGTATCCCGAGCCGGATGGGATTGATTCTTGATATTTCGCCCAGGTCGCTGGAAAAAGTACTGTATTTTGCTAATTACATCGTACTTGATGCCGGTGATACTCCTTTGGTAAAAAAACAGTTGTTGAGCGAAGGCGAGTATATCGAAGCCCGCGACAAATATGGCAGCGGTTTTAAAGTTGGTATGGGCGCTACTGCTATCAAAGCACTGCTGGAAGAGATCGATTTATTTGCATTAACTGCGGAACTGCGTGCTGAATTGAAAGAGGTAAGCGGACAAAGAAAAATTCGTGCCGTACGCCGTTTAGAAGTCTGTGAAGCTTTCCTTAAATCAGGCAATCGCCCTGAATGGATGATTTTGGATGTTGTTCCTGTAATTCCTCCGGAACTGCGTCCTATGGTACAATTAGACGGCGGACGTTTTGCAACTTCTGACCTTAATGATTTGTATCGGCGTGTCATCAACCGTAATAATCGGTTAAAAAGATTGCTTGAACTCAATGCTCCTGATATCATCGTACGTAATGAAAAACGTATGCTTCAGGAAGCTGTTGATGCTTTGATTGACAACGGACGCCGTGGCCGTCCAGTAACAGGTCCTGGTAATCGTCCTTTAAAATCTCTTTCTGATATGCTGAAAGGTAAACAAGGTCGTTTCCGTCAGAACCTGTTAGGTAAACGCGTTGACTATTCCGGTCGTTCTGTTATTGTAGTAGGGCCTGAATTGAAAATGCATCAATGTGGTCTGCCTAAAGAAATGGCGCTGGAATTGTTTAAGCCTTTTGTCATGAAACGCTTGGTTAACAGCGGTCAGGCTACTAATATCAAAAGTGCAAAACGCATGGTAGAACGTGCTACTACTGCTGTTTGGGATGTTTTGGAAGATGTAATCAAAGAACATCCTGTGCTTTTGAACCGTGCACCGACTTTGCATAGGCTTGGTATCCAGGCTTTTGAGCCGATCTTGTCTGAAGGGCGTGCAATCAAACTGCATCCTCTGGTATGTACTGCATACAATGCCGACTTTGACGGTGACCAAATGGCAGTCCATCTGCCGCTGTCTGCTGAAGCACAGGCCGAGGCCAGGATGCTGATGCTTTCGGTTAATAATATTTTGGCCCCGAAAGACGGAAAACCTGTTGCTGTACCTTCGCAGGATATGGTTTTAGGTTCATATTACCTGACAATCATCAAAGAAGGCGCTAAAGGCGAAGGGATGCGTTTCAGCAGCTTTAATGAAGCTTTGCTGGCTTATTTCCACGGTGAAGTTGAACTGCAGGCACGCATTAAGATTTATATCCCGAATAAGGATATTTATGAAGAACCTTCCAGCGAAGGGGTAAGTCTGGTAACGACTACTGTCGGCAATGCGATACTTAATGAAGAACTGCCGGTTGAAATGCGGTACTTCCATTTAGAAGATGAAGTAAACGAAGCCGGTAAAAAAGTTAAAGTATGGCATTTGAATAAACTGCTTGATAAAAAAGAATTGGGACGTCTTGTTGCTAAGGCACATAAATTGTATGGCAATTTGCGTACGGCTGAAATCCTTGACGTTGTTAAGAAAATGGGTTATGACAATGCTTGTAAAGCAGGTATTTCCATTGCTGTTTCCGATATCAAAATTCCGCCTGAAAAGGCAGAGATTTTGGCCGCTACGGAAAAAGAAATCGATAAAACTGAGCGTATGTTCCGTCGTGGTTTGATGAGTGAGGACGAACGTTATCGCAAGGTTATCGAACTTTGGGGCAAGGCTACTGATGATGTAACCAATAAGCTTATGTCGTCCACAATGGATCCGTTTAACTCTGTGTATATGATGGCTAATTCTGGTGCCCGCGGTAATACGCAGCAGATCCGTCAGCTGGCTGGTATGCGTGGTTTGATGGCAGATCCTTCCGGTCGTATCATTGACCGACCGATCAAGGCTAATTTCCGTGAAGGCCTGACTGTTTTGGAATACTTTATTTCAACTCATGGTGCTCGTAAAGGTTTGGCTGATACAGCATTGCGTACTGCTGACTCCGGTTATCTGACCCGTCGTTTGGTTGACGTTGCTCAGGATGTGATCGTACGTGAAGATGACTGTGATATCGTTGGTATCAATCTTGTAAAAGAGCGCGGACGTCTTTGCAAAGCAACCTTGGGTTCCAGTCAGAATAAACTGCGCGAGATTGTTATTGGACGTAATTTGGCAGCTGGTATTACTGATCCTGCTACAGGTGAGTTAATTGTCGAAGCTGATACGATTGTGACAGAAGATTTGTATAACAAATTAGCTGCAGCAAAGGTCATGGAAGTAGTTTTATATGCTACTGACGATATGAGCGGAGAAGAAACCGAGACAATTCAGATTAATATCAGCGATGAACAATCTAATGCTGTATTGAAAGAAGCAATGATGCATCATTTTGATGGCCGAGAAGTTGCTGAAGATGTTGTGGCAGCTGATGGTACAGTGCTGATCGAAGCCGGTGCGACTTATGACGAAGCAATTATCGACGCTATTTTGGCTAATGGTACTGTCCGCGATGTTAAAGTTCGCAATAATGCAATCGAAGGTATTGAGATTGAATCGATTACCGAAGGTAAAAATAAACAAACTGTTATTGAATCTTTGCGCGACCGTATCGTAGGACGTTATCTTGCTGAAGATATTTTGGATAATGATGGTAATATCTGTTACCATATCAATGATTATGTTACTGAAGATATGGCGGATCAGATTTCTTCGTTGCGTGAAAAAGTAAAAATCCGTTCCGTACTCAATTGCAAAGCCAAAGTCGGCGTTTGCCGTAAATGTTATGGCCGTAATCTGGCTACAGGTAGAAAAGTTGAAGTTGGCGAAGCTGTTGGTACTATTGCTGCTCAATCCATTGGTGAACCTGGTACTCAGCTCACTATGCGTACGTTCCACACCGGTGGCGTAGCAGGTGACGATATCACTCAGGGCTTACCCCGTGTTGAAGAGCTGTTTGAAGCCCGTAAACCGAAACATCCTGGTTTACTTACTGAAAATGCTGGTACTGTACACATTGGTGAAGAAAACGGCATCCGTAAAGTAACTGTTACCAGTGAAGATGGGGAGCAGATTTATACTATTCCTTATGGGTCTAAACTCGCTGTTACCGAGGGCATGGTAATTGCTGTCGGCGATCGTCTGACTGAAGGGTCACTCAATCCGCATGATATTTTACGTATCAGTGGTGTGCGTGCTACTCAGCGTTATCTGGTTCAACAGGTATTGGGAGTTTATAAATCTCAGGGTGTTGAGATTAACGATAAGCATATCGAAGTTATGGTTCGCCAAATGATGCGTAAAATCCGCATCGAAGAAGCTGGCGATACTTATATGCTGCCGGGTGAATATATCGATGTTGCAGAATTTGAAGCACAGAATGCGGAAATGCTGGAAAAAGGCTTACAGCCTGCAGAAGGACGTCCGGTGCTGCTTGGTATTACCAAAGCATCTCTGGCTACTGATTCTTTCCTGTCTGCTGCATCCTTCCAGGAAACTACACGCGTGCTGACAGATGCCGCAATCAAAGGCAAAGTTGATCCGCTTTTAGGACTTAAAGAAAATGTTATCATTGGTAAACTTATTCCGGCTGGTACCGGTATGAATCGTTATCGTGATATCAAAATCAAATATAACACTACTAATAGCGACCAACAGTAAAATTACAGACTTTTAAGTAAAACCTCTACTCCTTATCATAAAGGAGTAGAGGTTTTTATCAAATTAAACAACAGAATTTCATTAATTTTTGAAAAAAGCGAACGATAGGATGATTTTTTGTTAAAAAGTTCACATTATAATTGACACATAGGGAAGCTATTGGTAAAATTATAATAATAAAT
>ENA-OVFS01001800-OVFS01001800.1-human-gut-metagenome-genome-assembly--contig:-NODE-1800-length-11812-cov-4.871821_pt1 | contig 11812 bp, 10 predicted proteins | sample MGYA00237763_ERZ505405 | MGnify/ENA primary metagenome ERZ505405 (study PRJEB26158, sample SAMN06016401) | human gut metagenome | biome: human gut; feature: ankylosing spondylitis patient; material... | reverse complement strand
GCTTTCACGTTTGCCTGGCCGGGGAACAGGACGTGAAGCGCATCCTGGCGGTGTACTACCAGCAGGACGTGGTCACCGAGCACTTTGAGCAAGTGGATGGAGAGAGGTGGGTGACCGATCATGGCTAAAGCACAGAAAAAGCGGAAAAAGCCGGTGGAAAAACCGGTGGAGACGCACCAGCCCAAGGACTTCCTGGACCTGATCGCCCCAGCAGCCGTGAAGTTCAACACGGACTCCTACGTGCTGGGCGGCCTGTACCGCTGTGTCCTGGCCCTCCGGGGCTACCCCGCCGCCACCGAGGAGCTGGCCCTGCTCTCCCACATCTGTAACCGGGCCGGCGTCACCCTCCACCTCTACGCCCGCCAAGTGACAGCGGCGGAGGAGGACGCCATCTACCACAAGGCCGTCAACAAGAACCGGCTGGATCGGAGCAATCAGGACAACCTGAAGCGGAGTGTCACGGCGGAGGCCAACCTTCAGGATGTGGCCGCCATCATTGCCAGCGCCCGGAAGAACCGGGAGCCCCTCATCCACTGCGCCGTGTTCCTGGAGCTGGCCGCCAAAAGCCCCGAGGAGCTGCGGCTGCTGCGGGATGAGGTGGGCGCCGAGCTCACCCGGGCCAAGCTCAGTGCAGACCCCCTGCTCCTCCGCCAGCGGGAGGGCTTCCTCTCCGCCAACCCGGCGGGGCGGAACGCCCTGGGCGCCCAGTTTGAGCGGGTGCTGCCCGCCAGCTCCACCGCCAACCTGTACCCCATCAACTACTCCGGCCGCAGCGATCCCCATGGGTTCTACATCGGCAATGACCACTATGGTGCGGATATCCTGCTGGACCTGGACCGCCGCACACCGGACAAGACCAACTCCAGCGTGCTCATCCTGGGCAACTCCGGCGAGGGCAAGAGCTACCTGCTCAAGCTGCTCATCTGCAATCTGCTGGAGAGCGGCAAGACGGTGATCTGCCTGGACCCGGAGCAGGAGCTGACCTGGCTCTGCGGCAAACTGGGCGGCTGTTACGCGGACCTCATGGGCGGGCAGTTCCGTATCAACTTTTTGGAGGCCAAGCGGTGGGATGTGGATGGAGAGGACAATCCAGACGAGCCAGAGGCATTCCGGCAGAAATCTCCCCTGTCCCAGCACATCTCCTTCCTCAAGGACTTTTTCCGGGCCTACAAGCCCTTCACCCACCAACAGGTGGATACCTTGGAGCTGATGCTGGAGCGGCTGTACCGGAAATGGGGCATTTCAGACAAGACAAACTTCTCGGCCATGGGGCCGGAGGACTGGCCCATTGCGGAGGATCTGTACGCCGTCCTGGAGGACGCCTATGAACACTATGACCGGGAGGACAGCCCTCTGTATCCCAGGGAGCTGCTGCGGGAACTCTTGCTGGGGCTCCACTCCATGTGCCGGGGGGCGGAGAGCGTCTACTTCAACGGCCGCACGAACATCACCAGCACTAGGTTTCTGGTGTTTGGCGTCAAGGACCTGATCCATGCCAACTCCTCCGTCAAGGACGCCCTGCTGTTCAACCTGCTGTCCTACCTCAGCGACCAGCTCCTTACCAAAGGCAACACCGTGGCCGCCCTGGACGAGCTCTACCTCTGGCTGTCCAACCTGACCACCATTGAGTACATCCGTAACTGCCTCAAGCGGGTGCGCAAGCGCAATTCCGCCCTGATCCTGGCGTCGCAAAACCTGGAGGATTTCGATATCCAGGGCGTGCGGGAGCTGACCCGCCCCCTGTTTGCCATCCCCACCCACCAGTTTCTCTTCCATGGCGGCAAGGTGGACAAGAAGTTCTACATGGACAACCTGCAACTGGAAAGTGCCGAGTACGACCTGATCAGTTCCCCCAATAACGGTGTCTGCCTGTTCAAATCCGGTGCGGACCGCAACCTGCTGGACGTCCACGCCCCGCCCCACAAGCATGCACTGATCACAGGAGGCGGAGGATAATGGCCGCTCCAGCCCTGGTGCTCAAGGCTGCTGCATCTATTCTCGCCAATGAAAAGAGCCGGAAGGCCGTGGGGTGGGTGCTGATAGCCGTACTCTCTCCCATCATTCTCCTTCTGGCCTTCTTCTGCACCACCTTCTCAGGTGGGGCGGAACACAACCGCACTGTGGCGGATCTGTGCTTTCACGGCGGGGCCGTCCCGGAGGGCACCCCGGAGGAGTATCAGGCATACATCCAGGAGATGCGGGACAGCTTTGTCCTGCTGGATGCCGCCATGCAGACCGTAGAGGGGCAGATGGAGGACGGGGACGGCCTGGATGATGTCCGAGTCAAGGCGGTGTTCTTCGCTCTGTACTTCGGCGCGGATGACCCGGCGGCCCACGCCGGGCAGGCCTTTGTGGATTGCTTTGTCACCTATGAGGAGCGCACCCGCACGGTGACCACTGTGGATGAGGAGGGGAATGAGGTGGAGACCCATGAGACCTATACCGTGGCCGTCTCAATCTCAGATTTCCAGCAGGTCTGGCAAAACATCCGGCATCTTACCGGAGCGGAAGCCACACCGGAACAGCAGGCCAACGCGGACAGCGTTTACAATGTCGTGAAGTACGGTGCATCTACTGGAACGGAGGGCTGGATCCCCGGCACCGACGTGCCCTTCATCGGGGCGGACGGCTTCTGCTCCCCCATTGGGGCGGGCTGGGAGAGCCGGGTCACCTCGGAGTTTGGCTACCGGAGGGACCCCTTCACCGGGGAGACCCGGGGTCATACCGGCATGGATTTGGCGGTACCCACCGGCACCCCCGTCCGGGCCGCCCTGCCCGGCACCGTCACCGCCGCCCAGTACCACAGCAGCTACGGCTACTATGTGATGATCGACCATGGTAACGGCCTGTCCACTCTCTACGCCCACAACTCTCAACTGCTGGTGCGGGTGGGCCAAACGGTGGAGGCCGGCGACATCGTATCTCTGTCCGGCAGCACCGGCCGATCCACCGGCCCCCACCTCCACTTCGAGGTGCGGGTCAGCGGACAGAGAACAAACCCCAGATACTACCTGCCAACCACATCATACGAGGAGTGAGAGAATATGAACTCAATCCAGAATACGGCTTGCCTTATTGCCGCCTATGAAACGGCGGCGGGGCTGCCGGACAACGAACGGATCACCCGGACAGATGGTACATGGAGGCCGGGGGTGACGGAGCAGCAGGCGGCGTCACTTTACCGGCAGGCACAGGCCCTGCTGGCTCCGGAGACCAAGCTGCTCTCCACAAGCCGCGAGTCACTGATCGACCAGATGCGGGACGCTTTGCTGTCCAGGGAGCTGTCCGTGGGAGACACGGTGCTCTTTGCCGCCACAGAACCCTATGGCGGTCCTGGAGACTTTGCCCTCCGTGGCGGCGTCATCCAGTCCATTGACCCGGAACGCAAAACCTGCTCCGTACAGGGACGTTTTTTCCCGATGGACGACGTCCCTCTCCACTATGTGCTGGGGAGCTATGACCGCAGCGTTTCAGAGGAACACTACGGCTTCCCACACATCCGCCCTCTGCTGGGGGAACACCCTGAGCTGGCGGAGCGGTATCTGCGTGAAGCAGAGGCCCGGTGGAACACCCTATGCGGGCAGCCTGCAGTTTCATCCGAGGTTCCGAAAAACACAATGCAGGCGATGGGAGGCATGAGCTGACTATGGAAAAAACAGAACTGACGGTGAGCATGGAACCGGAGCGGCTGGACGCGCTCCGGTATTTTCTGGCCGCTAAGAACAAGCGCACACCCCAGAAGGAGCTCCAGCGGGCGCTGGAGGAGCTGTACGAGGCCTATGTACCGGCGGAGACCCGGGCCTACCTGGACGCCCGGTGCCGGCCGGACCGGGACAGGCGTCGGCGGCCGGCGGCATCCAAGGCTACACAGATGCAGAAGGAGGAAGCGACAGATGGAGACCATTGAACTGAGCGGCCGCACTGGACAGGAGGTCTATGAGGAGCTGAAGCACCGGTTGGAGGGCATGGGCTATCTGCCGGACGAGTATTTTCTGCTGGACGCCGACTGGGAGGACAGAAGGGTGATCCCCAGGAATGCGGATCTCTTCTGCACTACGGACTACGGGGACAGCGAGGGGATTTACCTGGATGTGTACCTGAAGTGGTACGGGGAGGACGGCAAGCCTGTGATCAAAAGCTTCGCCACGGGCAAGACCCTGGGCGAGAGCGGCTCCGACATGGACCGGATGTTCCTCATCTCCTCCGCCATTACCAAGGCGTTTCACGGTGAGCAAGGTGCCTATGCCAGATACCGGCAGATGGAAGACAGCACGAAAGCGGAGGGCGTGGTGCTCCATCTCAGTCCGAAGGAGCAACGGGTACTCATGGATGCGCTGCTGGAACAGCGGATGCGGCAGGAGGCACAGATGACGAATACGGAGCAGCTCCTGCGCCGTATGACCGGCAGCATCACCGCCTATATGGACGAGGTGGGCGCCCGCCCCCTGCGCATGAGCACGGCGGACCGGGCGGTGCTGGCCATCCGGGATGGGGAGCTCTATGCGTTTTCCTCCCTGGCAGTTCAGATCACGAAGCCGGAAGAGCGGGGCAGCCTGCTGGCCGCAGCGGCAGGCAGGCCAGGCCCAGTGGGCAAACGGATGGCCAGACTGATGCTTGGGACAAAGTCACCCTACCCGGAGGACGTCTGGTTGGATGCCTGCAAACGGGCGGTGGACACCGGGGATCTCCAGCGGGTGCAGATGATGCTGGATCAGACAATGGACAAGGTGGCCAATCCGTCCCCCGCCCTGCCCGGTGAGGTGCTCCGGTACGCCTTCGGGCAGAACCGCGCCATGGCCAGAGAGCTTATCCGCTGGGCCACGCCGGAGCAGGTTGCCGCCGCACCCTCCAGGCTGCTGTGCGGCGCCGCCTATGCCCATGATCTGCCCATGCTCACGGAGCTGCGCCAAAAGGGCCTCCAGCCGGGTGACCAGGCCGCCCCCCTGCTGCGCCCTCTGCTCGCTGCATACGACGAGCAGAGGGTAGCACATCTGCTAAGGGACAGCCTGCGGGTGCAGCCGGAGGACTATGAGGCGATGAACGTGTGTCTGCGGGCGCAGGCGCAGGCGGCGGCGGAAGCCCTGCTGGAGCGGGGTATGAAGCTGGACGGCTACCTGGCGTGGGCGGCAAAACAGGACGTCCTTCTGGACACGCAGGCCCAGGAGATCCTGGACTGCCTGGCGGAACAGCAGGCCCAGGTAAACAGCGTGCCGGAGCAGAATGGGCCTGTACTGGGAGGGATGAGCCTGTGAGTGTTCCCGTACTGACCCACCGCAGGGATCTGCGGCAGGGGGATTTGGTGTTCCCGGAGGAGATCCTGCGTATCGGCCACACGCTGGATTTCCAGCTCGACTGTGTCAGCAAAGAAGTTCAGCAGGAGGTGTTTGGCTCGGAGCTGGATACCAGTTCACTGTGTGACTGGCTGAACCTCCATACTGCCTATGATTTTGCGCTTCAGGATGTGGCGGACCACATAGAAATAACCCTCTGCCGGAATTTTGGAAAGAAGGCGCATCCGTTCCTGTATCCGCTTAACAGGGCGGAGCGAGACGTCCTGCGCGGGGAGATGGAGGCATGCTGTCAGCGGCGCACCGACCGTTCTCTGGCGCAGCAGTACAGTCATCTGCTGACAACGGAGGAAGCCGAGCCGCCGGAGCTCACGGTCGGGACACACCGGCTGCCCATGGGGGAGGTTGGCTTCGCGGAGGATCTGTCCGAGTGCGGTGGGCTGCTCCAGTTCTATATGCCGGTGACCTTTGACCCGGACGCGGTCTTTGGCACCCACGTAGCGACCGCGGAAAACGACGACTGGCTCAACGTGTACGCCGCCTATGACCTGAACGCCAGCCGGCCGTGCTCCGCACTAGACGTCATCCTGGTGTGCGGAGACGGCAATGAGTTCGCCTTCCGGTATCCGCTGGCCAAGCAGGAGCAGGCCGCGCTGCTGGAGAAGATGGACGCCTACTGCCTGGAACAGACCGGCATGGCGCTGGCAGATTTCCGGGCCCGGTATCTGGTGGAGGAACCGCAGCCCCGCCAGGCCCCCAGCCTGGCCCAGCTGTGAGCACGCCGTCGGCCCCGTGTGCGCCCTGTGTGCCGGTTTCAGAAGGAGGGCGGGCCAGGGGCCCCGCCCAGACGGGAAACCGCCCCGTTGGGGCCAGTTTCGCCCCGGTTTGGGGCGTTCGATTTTAGTACGAGGATAAAGGAGCGCCGTGGTGAGCCCCGGCGCTCAGGCCACAAAGCCCCGCAGTGCGGGGCTTTTCCCGGATTTGGGTACCGCCGTCGGTAAAGGCCCGTTCCGGGTTTTAGAGCGGTGGTGCGTTTGAAAAAACACGGCGTTGCAGGCGGTTGAGGCCCTTTTGCACCGCCGTGGTGAACAAGGAGGAAGCATGGACGAGGAAAACAGGCTGAAAATCACCCTCTGGCTCAAGCCGGGCATTGTCCGCCGGATGGACGGCTGGCTGGAGGAGGACAACTGCAAAAGCCGTGGGGAATTTGCCGAAAAGGCCCTGCGGTTCTACATGGGCTACCTGGCCACGGAGGACACCTCGGAATATCTCTCCCGCGCTCTGGTGGACACATTGCGGGGCACGCTGGCGGACAACGAGAACCGGCTGCGCACTCTGCTGTTCAAGCTGTGTGTGGAGGTCAACATGATGGGCCACACCGTGGCCGCCCACTTCCGGGCAGATCCGGTGAACCGCCGGGAGCTGCGGGCCTACGCGGTGGACGAGGTGCTGCGCACCAACGGGAAGATCCGTTTTGATGACGCTCTAGACCTCCAGCGCCAGATCTTTCCTGATGGCGAATGAGCCGCGTCCGGTTCATGTCCCCCTACCTGAAGGGCGGAAGGGACACAGCCAAGCTATCCAACCGGGCCCGCTACATCGCCACCCGCCCCGGCGTGGAAGTACTCAGGGGTGAACAACAAGGCCAGCCTGCTACGAAAAAGCAGCAGGCTTATATCCAGCGCCTCCTCCGTGACTTCCCCGGTGCGGAGGAGCTGCTGGAATACGAGGACTACCAGAACGCACCCACCCAGGCAAACGCCGATACTTTCATTCGCCAAGTGCAGGAGGACTTCGCGGAGCCCATGAGCCGGATGGAGAACTACCTGGACTACGTGTCCCACCGCCCCGGCGTGCAGATGGATGGTGAGCACGGCCTGTGGTGTGCCGGGGGCAAGGTACGCAATCTCTCCCAGGCCGTCCGGGAGGTGGCGGAGCACACCGGCAGCGTGTGGACGCCGGTGGTGGCCATCCGTCGGGAGGACGCGGAGCGGCTGGGCTACAACGACGTGGAGAGCTGGCGGCAGCTGGTGTGTGCCTGCGTGCCGGAGATCGCCAGGGGGTACAAGATCCCGCTGGAGCATCTGCGGTGGTACGCCGCCTTCCACCGCAAGGAGGACAGCGTCCATATCCACATGGTGGTGTTCTCCTCCGATCCCAAGGAGGGCTACCTCACCAAGCAGGGCATCCAGCAGGTGAAGTCCGCCTTCGGCCGGCGGATCTTCCAACAGGATCTGCTCCACGTCTACGAACAGAAAACCGAGTACCGGAATACCCTGAGCCGGGATGCGGAGCGCGCCATGGCAGAGCTGATTGCGCAGATGGAACAGGGTCAGCTCCAAAACGAAAATTTGGAGCGGCTGATTCTGGAACTATCCCGTCGCTTGCAGAACACCAAGGGCAAAAAGGTGTACAGCTACCTGCCGCCCGTAGCCAAGGCACTGGTGGACGCAATCGTGGATGAGCTGGCAAAGGACGAGCGTGTGGCGGCCGCCTATGACCTGTGGAACCAGATGCGGGAGGAGGTGTGCCGCACCTGCTCCGAGCAGTTGCCGGAGCGCCTGCCCCTTTCCAAACAGAAAGAGTTCAAGGCCGTGCGCAACATGATCATACGGGAGATGCTCCGGCTGGGGCGATGTGAGCCGCCTACAACAGATGAGGTGGTACACGGGTTTACCCCATCTGGCACACCGCCTGCACAATCCGGTATGCCGCATGGGGCATATCACCCACAGCAGAAGGTCACGCACCACCAGCGTACACAGACACATTGGGCGGTATCCCACGCGGATACCGCCCAATGTGTCCTTCAGCTATTCCACAACATGGGCCGCATCTTCCGAGAGCAGTCCGCCTCCGATGCCATCCAGACTGGCCTGCACATTGACAAGAAGCGCCGCCGGATGCTCCGGGAGAAGCGTATGGCCCTAGGACATAAGGCGGATGACCATGAGGAACTGCGGATGAACTAGTGGGGCTCGGATCAGTCCAAGCCCCAACTTCAACTATTCATCCAACTTGTGAAAGGAGTCGAGTCGAAGCTCCCGCTTCAACTCATCCTCCGTGGGCAGATAGGTTTTGTACTTGGAGGTGAAGATCTGGGTGTTGTTTTCCGGCAGCGTATAGCGTACCACCGCGTCGTTTTTCTCCGCACACAGCACAATGCCAATGGGCGGATTGTCCCCTTCATTCATCATCTCACGGGTGTAGTAGTTCACATACATCTGCATCTGGCCGATGTCCTGGTGGGTCAGGGTATCTGTTTTCAGGTCAATCAGCACAAAGCACTTGAGGATGTAATTGTAAAACACCAGATCAATAAAGAAACTCTGCCCGTCCAGAGTAAACCGTTTCTGGCGGGAGACGAAGGAAAAGCCGCGGCCCAGTTCCAGGAGAAACTGCTGGAGGTGATCAATAAGGGCCTGCTCCAGATCACTCTCGTAGACATGGGTATCCGGCTGAATCTGAAGGAATTCCATGACATAGGGATCCTTGACGATCTTCTCGTACTCAGGCTTGGGTTCTCTGCGCTGAATCTCCGCAGCGACGGACGCCTTGTCCTGGCTGGCCAGGATCCACTGGTAATACATGGTGTTGATCTGGCGCTCCAGCTGACGCACACTCCAGGCCGATTTGGCACACTCCTCCGCATAGAATGCGCGTGCCTTCTCGTCTGATACACGCATCAACAGGCGGTAGTGGGACCAGCTCAATTCGCTCCACAGTGTGGAGCGAATCGGAAACGTGCAATAGAACTGGCGCATATTTCGGAGCTCCTGCACACTGAAGCCTTTTCCGAATTCAGCAGTCAGTTTTGCGGAGAGGTATTCTAAGAGCCTGATTCCGTACTCCGCCCGGTCATTTTCTCCACACGCTTTGTAGATCTGCTCTCCGATCTCCCAATAGGCGGTCACCATGGCGGAGTTGACCGCTTTGGCTACGGAGTGCTGGGCAGTCACAATGGAGCCGCGGATGGCGTGGTAGGTCTGCTCTGGGCTGACAGTTAAAATCTCATCCTGCTTGTTCATGGTCAGCCTCCTGGCACAGTCAAATTCTGTTTCTTTTATTTTACACAATCCAGGGAAAGACAGCAACCAAAACCGAGGTGATTTCTCACGGGAACCTATATCCACTTTACCTCTGAACAGAAGGAGCAGGCCAACTCCGTTGATCTGGAGGAGTTCCTGCGGCGGCGGGGGGAGAAGCTGCTCCGCGCTGGGCGGGAGTCCCGGCTGGCCAGGATCCGTCATATTACTGTCCGGGGCAGCGAATGGTACGACCATATTGCCCGGCGGGGCGGCCACGCGGTCAGTTTTGTCCAGCACTTTTACGGAACAAGCTACCAGGAGGCCATGGAGCTCCTGTTGGGGAATGAATTGGGCGCGACATATCCCGCCGCAGAGCCAAAGCGGGAGGAGCCGCCTAAGCCCTTCGCCCTGCCGCCGCCCCACACCGATATGCGCCGTGTGTACGCCTACCTGATGAAACAGCGCCGCGTTAGCCGGGAGGTGGTCACCCACTTCGCCCGGTCCGGCCTGCTGTACGAGGATGCTCAATACCACAACTGTGTCTTTGTGGGCACGGACGAGCATGGTGTCCCCCGCCATGCCCACAAGAGGAGCACCAACAGCCAGGGCAAGTCTTTCAAGGTCAACGTGGAAGGCAGCAGGCCCCAGCACAGCTTCCACCACGTGGGGCAGGACGGCCTGCTCTATGTGTTTGAGGCCCCGATTGATCTGCTGAGCTTCCTCACGCTGTACCCGGACAGATGGCAGGAGCACAGCTATGTGGCCCTGTGCGGCACTGGCGGCCAGGCCGTGCGCTGGATACTGGAGCAGGACCCCAGCCTCCAATCCGTCGTGCTCTGTCTGGATCACGACGAGCCTGGGCAGACGGCGGCCAGGCGCCTCCAGGAAGAGTTACAGGGAGCAGGATACCACAGCGGTATCCTGCTCCCTGTGCATAAGGACTGGAACGACGACCTGGTGCAAGGGCAGACTGTGACCGGCCCTGCAATGACCATGGGGCGGAGTATGTAGGACGCAGAGGCGCACCGCCCGCCAGGGGGGGGTGTGCCCTGCCGCTGGACCGGGGGCCGGTTCATTTTGGCCCGCCCAGAAGGTCACAATGGAAGTAGATTTAAACACAGAGAGCAGACAACGAAGGGATGATTGCAGTGAACAACGACACATGGATGCTGATCCTCCTGCTGGCGGTGGTATTCGGCGCCCTGGTCGCCACCACCACCTTTTCCGGCCGGGGCAGCCTGGACAGCATCAAGAGTAAAACCGTGGGCGACGGGCAGCACGGCACCGCCCGCTGGGCCACGCAGGGGGAAATCAAGAAGACCTTCCGCTCCGTCCCCTTCCAGACCGCGCTGTGGCGGAAGGGGGAGCGCCTCCCGGGCACACAGGGGCTGGTGTTGGGCTGTACCGGAAAGAAGGGGCAGCTCACAGCCCTGGTGGATTCGGACGATGTCCACTGCCTCATGATCGGTGCCTCCGGCGTGGGCAAGACCGCCTTCTTCCTATACCCCAATTTGGAATACGCCTGCGCCAGCGGAATGAGCTTCTTTGCCAGTGACACCAAGGGAGATCTGGCCCGGAACTATGGGGCCATCGCCCGGGACTGCTATGGCTACCAGGTGGCAGTGGTGGATCTTCGGAACCCCACCCGCTCAGATGGCTATAACCTGCTCACTCTCATCAATCACTACATGGACGCATGCAGGAGAGATCCGGCTGATCTGGCCGCCCGAGCCAAGGCGGAGAAGTACGCCAAAATCCTCTCCAAGACCGTCATCAACCCGGATGAGGAGAACTTTGCACAAAATCAATATTTTTACGACGCGGCGGAGGGCGTGCTCACCGCCGTGATCCTGCTGCTGGCAGAGTACCTGCCACCCAAAAGGATCCACGGGGAGTTGCGGGAACGGCGGCATATCGTGTCAGTATTCAAGCTGGTGCAGGAGCTGCTGGCCCCCAGCATTCTGCCCGGCAAGAATGAGTTCCAGCTCCTCATGGACCGCTTGCCGGAGGAACACAAGGCCAAGTGGTTCTCCGGCTCCGCCCTCACCGCCGCCGAACAGTCTATGGCCTCCGTCATGTCCACCGTCCTCTCCCGGCTGAACACCTTCCTGGACTCGGAGCTGGAGCAAGTGCTGTGTTTCGACAGCACCATAGACGCCGAGAGCTTTGCCGCAAAGAAATCTGCCATCTTCCTGATACTTCCGGAGGAAGATCAGACCAAAAACTTCATGGCTGGGCTGATGATCCAGACCCTGAGTCGGGAGCTGTTCTCTGTGGCGGATGAGCACGACGGGAAGCTGCCCAGCCGGGTGGTGTTTTTCTGTGACGAGCTAGGTACCATGCCCGCCTTCGACATCCTGCCCCTATTCTCCGCTGGCCGCTCCCGGCGGCTGACCCTGGTGCCCATCATCCAAAGCCTGGCCCAGTTGGAGAAGAACTATGGCAAGGAGGGGGCGGAGATCCTGACGGATAACTGCCAGGACACCATCTTCGGCG
>ENA-OVFS01001782-OVFS01001782.1-human-gut-metagenome-genome-assembly--contig:-NODE-1782-length-11950-cov-9.637495_pt1 | contig 11950 bp, 9 predicted proteins | sample MGYA00237763_ERZ505405 | MGnify/ENA primary metagenome ERZ505405 (study PRJEB26158, sample SAMN06016401) | human gut metagenome | biome: human gut; feature: ankylosing spondylitis patient; material... | reverse complement strand
ATTCCATAGTAACGATGTCAAAACATCATTCCATAGTAATGATGTCCAAGCAAAACACCATTCCATAGTAATGATGTCCAAGCAAAACACCATTCCATAGTAATGATGTCAAGGCAAAACATCGTTCCATGGTAAAACTTTTTTATAGAAAACAGATAGAAATAAATATAAAAATTCCAGATAACAGGAGGAAGAAATTATGAGAATATTAATAGCAGAGGATGATTTTGCAAGCAGAAAGTTTATGCTTAAATTTTTATCAAAATTTGGTGAATGTGATATTACAGTAGACGGTATGGAGGCTGTAGATGCATATCTTATGGCACTTGATGCTGATACACCATACGATCTTGTGTGCCTTGACATTATGATGCCGGCACTTGACGGTTATCAGGCACTTAAAGCGATAAGAGATATTGAGCAGGAGAGAAAGATTCCGGAAGATCAGAGAGCAAAGATAATTATGACAACAGCACTCAATGAGGGGGCAAATGTAAACAAAGCATTTGATCTTGGCTGTGTAGCATACGCAGGAAAACCTATCGACCAGGTGAAATTTGAGAGCGTGCTTCGTAAACTTGAACTTATTGACTAGAACCGTGCCGGTTTACTTATCATAAATTTTTGTGTTATGCAAAAGGGATTTGGACACGGAAAATAAGATATACCGCCGCTATGAAACGGCCGGATAAATAGTACAGACAGAATAGGAGGGTGTTATGGGAGATGATATGATTACCGAAGGTATGCTCGATATGTTCATCTTTGAAACAGAGCAGGGACTTGAAAATCTCGAAAACATATGTCTTGAAAGTAAGGATGTTGGAGAGTTTGACGAGGACAATGTAAACGAGATATTTCGTATCATGCATACTATAAAGGGATCATCGGCAGTTATGATGTTTCAGAATGTTGCAACACTTGCACATAAACTTGAAGATGTATTTTATTTTATCAGAGAAAGTCATCCTGATGATGTACCACATGACGAGCTTGTTGATGATGTACTTGAAGTATCGGATTTTATAACAGAAGAACTGGAAAAGATAAAAGATGGCGCTGATCCTGACGAAGATCCGACAGCATTGATAGAGAAACTCGATAAGTTTTTAAAGAAAATTCAAAACAAATCAGATAAAGACGCAGAACAGGTTATAGCTGAAAAACAGGAAAAAGCAAAAGAAAGTGAAAAACCACATTTTTATATTGCACCTGTAGCATCGGATGACAGCAAGTTCTACAATATATATATTACATATTATAAAGAGACTGAGATGGCGAACATAAGAGCATATATGGCTGTCAATTCGCTTAAAGGGATTGCGGAGGATATACTTTATACGCCATCTGACATTATCTCAAATCCTGACAGTGCAGATGTTGTTCTTGAATTTGGTTTTAGGATTGCACTTCAGACTACAGAGGGACCACAAACTATAACTGAACTTATAAATTCAAGTGCAGGAATAGAAAACATAGAGATAAAAGAGTGTACCAGTGATGAATTTCTTGATTTCTGTGTGGAGGCTGAGAGTAAACCGGCATCGAGTGCAGGAGATGTTCTCACAGCTCCGGTAGAGAAACCTACGATACTTGTAGAAAGCCAGAAGCCGGGCAGTTCGCGGGAAGAAAAAGAAGGAGCTGACAAACAGACAAAGGAAAACGAAACGGATAAGGCAGAGCAGAAAGCAAAGCCAAAGAAAAAGCCAAAGCGTGCTCCGGTCAAGAAAGGTGAAGCACAGAGTTTTATCAGTGTGAATATTAAAAAGATGGATCTTTTGATGGATCTTATCGGAGAGCTTGTTATCGCAGAAGCAGTAGTTTTGCAAAATCCTGACCTTAAAGTGCCGGGACTTGACCTTACAAACTTCCAAAAGTCAGCAGGCCAGCTTTCAAAAATAACATCAGAACTTCAGGATGCCATAATGGCAATGCGTATGATGCCGCTTAAAAATACATTCCAGAAGATGAACAGAATAGTTTATGATACATCCAAAAAGCTTGGCAAAGATATAGAACTTGAGGTTATCGGTGAGGACACTGAGGTTGATAAAAATATTATCGAACATATTTCAGATCCTCTCATGCATCTTATAAGAAATTCTGTTGACCACGGAATTGAGAGTGACGAGGACAGAAAAGCCATCGGAAAGACGGAAAAGGGAAAGGTTGTGCTCGAAGCCAAAAATGAGGGCGGTCAGGTATGGATATCGGTATCAGACAACGGTAAGGGTCTTAAAAAGGATGAAATCCTTGAAAAGGCAAAGGCAAATGGTCTCTTGGGAAACAGAACAGAAAAAGACCTTACAGAAAAAGAAATATTCAATTTCATAACGGTACCGGGCTTTTCTACAAAGAAGAAAGTTACCGAGTATTCGGGCAGAGGTGTAGGAATGGATGTTGTTGTTAAGAATATCCAGCAGGTTGGCGGTGTTCTTGACATTGAGAGTGTTGAGGGGCAGGGTTCTACTATGACGATGAAGATTCCTCTCACACTTGCGATAATCGATGGAATAATTTTTTCTGTCGGGGAGACGAATTTTGTTACACCGACGAACTCTGTTACAGAATTTATACGCATTGAGAAAGATAAACTTATAGTAGAACCTGACGGTGAAGAATATGTCATGATAAGGGAGGAATGTTATCCGCTTATCAGATTAAACAGATTTTATCATCTTGATAATGCGGTTGAAGAAATTGATGAAGGAATAGTTATCATACTTAATCATGAGGACAGAAAACTTGCTGTATTTGCTGACAGACTGGCAGGTGAACAGGAGATAGTTGTCAAACCTATACCTTCCTATGTAAAGAAAGTAAAAGGTATATCGGGATGTACGCAGCTTGGTGATGGAAGCATCAGCCTGATACTTGACACAGGCGGACTTGTGATGAATTGATGGAGGTGCAGAATGGATTTAACCGATGGAAAAATGGATATACCTGATGTTATTGTTGAGGACGAAATTCAAAAAGAACAATATATGACATTTAAGTGTGCGGACGAGATATATGGTATTTCAATCAAATATGTAAATGAGATAATCGGCTTATCGCAGATAACAAAAGTACCTGAAACGCAGGATTATCTTATAGGGCTTATAAATCTTAGAGGAAAGATTATACCTGTTATAGATGTAAGGATAAGGTTTGGAAAAGAACCACTTGAATACAATGACAGAACTTGCGTTATAGTTATAGATGTCAAGTCAACAGTCATAGGTCTTATCGTAGATGCGATTGATGAAGTTGCAGCTTTTGCTGAAAATGAGATAACTCCTCCGCCAAGCGTCAGCGACCTTGTAATGCAGGCGAAAAAATATGTGTTTGGAATAGGCAGGGTAAACGGCGAGGTTAAGCTTTTGCTTGACCCAGACAAGCTTATCAATGACCCGGAGCCTGAAAAGGATGATGAAGCGGAAGATGAAACAGAGGAAGAATAAATAAAAATCAATATAAATGGAGGAAAAAACATATGAAGAATTTGAGTTTGGCTAAAAAGACTTTCATTGGATATGGAGTCGCAGGAATTATTTTGATAGTATTTAGTATTATGGGAATAAATGCACAGAGAACAATAGCTGATAAATATAATACGGTATATGATACATATACACAAAAATGCATTGATATAGGAACTTTTACTAAGGATTATAAAGGACTTGAAAGTCTTTTGTCTGACTATGCATATGCAGCAAATGACGGTATAGATTTGAGTTCACTTTCAAAAGAGATTACGGAATCGTCAGAAACCTGTACAAAAGAGCTTGATGATCTTATAGACTCTATTCCAAAGACGGATGAGAACGGACAGGCTAAAACTTCTCTTGAAAATGTTAAAAAAATATTGAATGACGGAACTGCAGCATTTAAGCAGATAATGACACTTGTATCACAGAAAAAATATACTCAGGCAATGAAGATATACAATGATTCCGTAAAAGCAGTATCAGATGATGTTGACGAGGAAGTTTCAAGCGTATCAAAGTATTTTAGTGATAAGAGTGATGCAGGAAGAAAAAGTGTTGAAAAACGAAATGAGCAGTCAAGTGTTGTTTTGAGTATTATAACATTTATATGTCTTGTATTTTTTATCATTATTGCCACTACATATACAAGATTTCTTACAAAACCTATCAAAGCACTTACCGACCTGGCAGAAAAGATTTCAACAGGTGACCTTTCAGGTGATAAGATTGCTGCGACGACAAACGATGAACTTGGAAAAATGATAAACAGCTTTAATAAAGTTGTTGAAAGAATGAAGAGAGAGGTTGCCGTAGCGAATGATGTTGCAGGAGGAAATCTCTCAATGCAGATAAATCCACAGACAACAGCAGATCAGCTTGGTTTTGCGTTTAAACTTATGGTTGACTCAAATAATAAGACGCTTGGAAATATTAAAGAATCGGCATACCAGGTAGGTGCAGGAGCACAGCAGGTGGCAATAGCAAGCCAGTCACTTGCACAGGGTTCTACACAGCAGGCAAGTGCGATTGAGCAGGTGACAGCATCAATTACAGAAGTAACATCCAGAACTAAGCAGAATGCCGAGGAAGCAAAAGAAGCTGAAAATCTTGTGAATCAGGCAAAGGATGAGGCATCAGCCGGAACAGATGAGATGAACAGAATGATGTCGGCAATGCAGGATATTACAGAGTCATCAGAAAATATATCAAAGATTATCAAGACGATTGATGATATTGCATTCCAGACGAACATACTTGCACTTAATGCAGCGGTAGAGGCAGCGAGAGCAGGTGAGCATGGCAAGGGATTTGCAGTAGTAGCTGAGGAAGTAAGAAACCTTGCAGCAAAGAGTGCGGCAGCAGCGAGTGAGACAGCAGAGATGATAGAAGATTCTATCGAAAAGACTCAGAACGGTTCAGTTATAGCAAGTGAGACAGCTTCAAAACTTGCAGCCATAGCAGGAAATGTTGAGGAGATAGTCAGGATAGTTGCCAATATTGCAGAGTCCTCAACTGAGCAGGCAACAGCACTCAGTCAGATAGACGAGGCTATCGGACAGGTCTCATCTGTCATTCAGAATAATTCTGCTACAAGCGAACAGTGTGCAGCCGCAAGTGAACAGTTGTCAAATCAGGCTCAGAACCTTAAGGTGCTTCTTGGAAATTATAAACTTAAAAATAATCCGGGAATGACAGGTCCTGATTATGGCAGTCAGTCAGGAAATATAGGTACAAACACAGGTATGGCAAAAAAAATAGATTCATTTGGAGTTTCAAATAGTGCAGGATTTAACAACAGTGCACACCGCATACCTGATGCTTCAGAGTTTGCAGGACAGAGCAGCTACAGTGAAAATGAGAATATTATATCATTAGAAGATAATGGTTATAGTAAATATTGATTGACCGTACACTAATCATAAATATATAATATTTGAAATAATTTATTCATTAAGTAAATAAAGAAAATTCCTCAAAACACCCGTAATGCTTATTTTACGGGTGTTTTGTTGCTGATAAAAATGACATAAAAACTTTTTTTGTCAATAAAAAAGATAATATGAGAAAATTTGTTAATTAGAAATACTTGACTATAGGTTAAATACATGATAAAAATTAGTTGTTGCAGGTATAAAGTTATTTTTATACCATAACAAATATAATTTATACATTTTATCAATATACAGGAGGAAATTATCGTGGTAGAGATGAAAGAATGGGATGGCTTTGAAGGAAGACTCTGGAAAGAGGAAATCAATGTCAGACAGTTTATTCAGGACAACTATACACCATATGAAGGTGATGAATCATTCCTTGAGGGACCTACTGAGGCTACAGATAAGCTTTGGGGAGCACTTCAGAAACTTCAGAAAGAAGAGAGAGCAAAAGGCGGAGTGCTTGATATGGATACAAAAATCGTATCTTCGATTACTTCACATGATGCGGGATATATAGATGAGTCGTTAAAGGACTTAGAGAAAGTAGTAGGACTTCAGACAGATAAACCTCTCAAGCGTGCATTTATGCCTTATGGTGGTATCAAGATGGCAGTTCAGGCTTGCGAGACATACGGATATGAAGTAGACCCTGAGATTAAAAAGATTTTCACGGTATATCACAAAACTCATAATACTGCTGTATTTGATGCATATACACCTGAAATGCTTAAGGCGCGTCACAATAAGATAATGACAGGACTTCCTGATACATACGGTCGTGGTCGTATCGTAGGTGATTACAGACGAGTTGCTCTTTATGGTATTGACTTCCTTATTGAAGAGAAAAAGAAAGACAAGCTCAAATGTGGAAGCGGAAGCATGAAAGGCGAAGTTATCCGTCTTAGAGAAGAAATCGCAGAACAGATTCGTGCCCTTGAAAACATGAAGAAAATGGCTGAGATTTATGGATTTGATATTTCTGAGCCGGCAAAGAATGCAAAAGAAGCAATCCAGTGGATTTACTTCGGATACCTTGCAGCAATCAAGACACAGAATGGTGCAGCGATGTCAGTAGGCCGTGTATCAACATTCATTGATATTTATATCGAGAGAGATATGAAGAAAGGCATCCTTACAGAGAAAGAAGCACAGGAGCTTATCGATCATATGACAATGAAGTTCAGAATGGTTAAATTCGCAAGAATCCCATCATACAATGAACTTTTCTCAGGTGATCCGGTATGGGCTACACTTGATGTTGCAGGTACAGGTGTTGACGGACGCTCAATGGTAACAAAGACTGATTACCGTTTCCTTCATACACTTGAGAACATGGGACCTGCTCCTGAGCCAAATCTTACGGTATTTTATTCATCAAAACTTCCTGATAACTTTAAGAGATATGCAGCTAAGATTTCCATCACAACAAGCTCTATCCAGTATGAGAACGATGATGCAATGAAGCCTGTATGGGGTGATGATTACGCTATCTGCTGCTGTGTATCAGCAACACAGACAGGTAAGGAAATGCAGTTCTTCGGTGCAAGAGCAAATCTTGCTAAGTGTCTTCTCTATGCTATCAACGGTGGTGTTGATGAAAAGACAGGCGACCAGGTAGGACCTAAGTACAGACCTATTACATCTGAGTACCTTGACTATGATGAGGTAATGGAAAGATATGATGACATGATGGACTGGCTTGCAGACCTTTATGTAAATACGCTTAACCTCATCCAGTATATGCATGACAAGTATTATTATGAGGCAGCAGAGCTTGCACTTATGGATACAGACTTAAAGAGAACATTTGCAACAGGTATCGCAGGATTTTCTCATGTAATTGACTCGCTTTCAGCTATCAAATATGCAAAGGTTAAGGTTATTCGTGATGAGAACGGACTTGCAAAAGATTATGAGATAGAAGGAGATTTCCCTAGATACGGAAATGATGATGATAGAGCAGACGAGATTGGTGTATGGCTTCTTGGAACATTCATGGATAAGATTAAGAAGCATCACACATACAGACGCTCAGAGCCTACAACATCAATTCTTACAATCACATCAAATGTAGTTTACGGAAAAGCAACAGGTTCAATGCCTGACGGAAGAAAAGCCGGAGAGCCTTTATCACCTGGAGCAAACCCAAGCTACGGTGCAGAAAAGAGCGGACTTTTAGCTTCGCTTAACTCACTCACAAAACTTCCATATGAGTGGGCACTTGATGGAATTTCAAATACACAGACAATCAATCCGGGAGCACTCGGAAACGAGGATGGCGAGCGTGTGACAAACCTTGTTCAGGTAATGGACGGTTACTTCGACCAGGGAGCACATCACCTCAATGTCAATGTATTCGGTAAAGAAAAACTTATCGACGCTATGGAGCATCCTGAGAAAGAGGAGTATGCAAACTTCACAATTCGTGTATCAGGATATGCAGTTAAGTTCATTGACCTTACAAGAGAGCAGCAGCTCGATGTAATCGCAAGAACCTGCCATGACCATATGTAAGAAATTATAAGCCGAGTGTACTATGCTTTTTAATGATGTATAAGAAGAAATGGTATGCAAAAGGCATTTAATACTATCAAGCAGGCAGCAAAGCCTATCACGAATATCCGCTTGATAGATATTGAAAAAATAGCTGCCAAACGCACGCAGGTGTGGGCAGTAAATAAATAACTCCCAATTGCCGCCGGAAAGGCGGTGATGGGGAGTTTTTTGTTGAAATTTATGTCATGGATTGCAATTTTTACAATCATGCAAATAGCAATTTGTATGTATAAATATATTGTTATCTATATTTGATGCTTTCATAACTTAATGATAAAAATCAATAAGCTATGTATAATTTCAAGAGCAAATCTGCTATACTATAAGCGATTTAGGATTATAAAAAAAGGAAATGGAGATTATTATGTCAGAAAATAAACAGATATATGCAAGAGTTCATTCAATAGAAAGTTTTGGTTCGGCAGACGGGCCGGGAGTGAGATTTCTTGTCTTTTTACAGGGTTGCAATATGCGTTGTAAATATTGCCATAACCCTGATACATGGAAACTTCCGGGGGATGACTATGATAATTTAAAGACGCCGGAGGAACTTTTAAAACAGGCTAAAAGATACAAAAGTTATTGGGGAAAGACCGGCGGCATCACGGTAAGCGGCGGCGAAGCACTTTTACAGATAGATTTTCTTATCGAATTTTTTAAACTTGCAAAGCAGGACAAAATTCATACAACACTCGATACTGCCGGAAATCCGTTTACAAGAGAGCCGGAGTTTTTCGACAAGTTCAATGAACTTTTAAAATACACGGATTTATTTATGCTTGATATAAAACATATAGATGATGAGGAGCATAAAAAACTTACGGGATTTACAAATAAAAATATACTTGATATGGCTGAGTATCTTTCAAAACAGGGAAAAGATATGTGGATAAGGCATGTTCTTGTTCCGGGGATAAATGATGATGAGAAATACTTAAAAAGACTTTATGAATTTATCTCAAAATTAAAGACAGTCAAAAAAGTTGAGATACTTCCTTATCATACGCTTGGTGTATTTAAATGGAAGGAACTCGGTTACAAGTACAGCCTTGAGGATGTCGAGCCGCCTACAAAAGAGCAGGTGGAGAGGGCAAAGGAGATACTTCATATTAAATAGAAGATGTATTGTGGGATTGGAAAATGGTTAATTGCAGATGTTTTTCACATGGTGTAAAAGCATATAAAGAAATGAGGTTAAAATGAATAAAGATAAAAGACCAAAGATCGTTTTTATGGAGGCACAGTCACTTGGTGATGACATGGATCTGTCTGCTTTTGATAAGCTCGGTGATGTTACTGTATATGATGTAGATACTCCGGCTGAAAATGCAATCCGTATCAAGGAAGCAGATATTGCCATTATGAATAAGATAAAGATGGATGAGTCTATTTTAAAGGATGCAAAAAATCTGAAACTTATCTGTATCACGGCTACAGGAACTGACCCAATTGATGTTCCTTATATAAAGAAGCGTGGAATTGCGGCTTCTAATGTTGTCGGCTATTCTACGGAGGCAGTGGTGCAGCATACCTTTTCGCTGCTTTTTTATCTGTGGGAAAAGTCGAGATTTTATGATGATTATGTAAAGAGAGGTGAGTACGAGAGACAGGTCGGCTTCGGCTGTTTTCCAGAGAAGTTTCATGAGCTTGCAGGTAAGACATGGGGCATTATAGGTCTTGGCAGGATTGGCAGGCGTGTTGCTGATATTGCAAAAGCATTTGGGTGTGAAGTTATATATTATTCAACTTCGGGAAAAAACAGTAACAGCGATTACAGACAGGTTTCGTTTGATGAACTGCTTTTAAGATCTGATATAGTGTCAATTCATGCACCGCTAAATGATGCGACAAGTAAACTTATGAATGAGAGTGCATTTAAGAAGATGAAAAAAGATGCGGTACTTTTAAATCTCGGCAGAGGTGGTATCATAGACGATGAAGCATTGGCAGAGGCTATAGAGAATGACGAGATAGGAGCTGTAGGACTTGATGTTTTAAACGGCGAGCCGATAAAGCACGACAATCCTTTAAACAGAATTCTTGACAGAAGCAATGTTTATATAACACCGCATATCGCATGGGCAGCAGTAGAAGCGAGAAAACGCTGTGTGGAGGAAGTTTATAAGAATATTGAGTCATTCCTTAACGGCGAGGTGAGAAATTCGGTGTATGATATTTAGGTAAATTTGAATTTATTGATATGATTTGCAAAATATATAAAATCAGATTTAATCAGATATTTATGCTTGCTTTTAGAGAAAAACTTTAAATTATTACAAAAACGATTTGTTTTTTTACATTAAATAAAAAAAAACAAATCATATGCTATATTAAATATAGAAAGTAAGTGTTTAATAGTTATTACATTGAAAGATAATGTATAATTAAAAAAGTGTGAAACGGCGAGGAGAAAAAACAACTTTTAAGTCATCTGTAAATGGACCAGTATTTACATGGGTTTCATCATTGTCTATAGATATTTGCGAAACTATCATAAATCTTGGTTAAATTGTGCAGATATAACAAATAGTGTTAGTCGGCATTTTTGTCGTCGTCAGCACTTAATCAGCGTTTTTTGCTGATTTATGTACTGCTACGAACGACAACATAGCGAAAGCGTGCCGACGATATTATTTGTTATAGCTGTGCAATTGACACAACATATACTTAGTTTCGCAATTACCTAATCATTGTCTAAAAAGTAAGGAGTGGAATGATTTCATGAAAAAAGGAAAAATTTTTGCAATATGCATTGTGGTTTGCCTTATCTTAATTTTTGCAGTCTATAGTAACAAAAAGGTAAAGGGAGTAAAACTTTTTGGTTTTGCAAAGCCTGAGAAAATGACGATAGAAATGGAGATTGGTTCTGTAAGAAATAAAGTCATGGCAGATAAGGACAAAGAAAAGTTTATTTCATACCTTAATAATGCCGGCTATAAAAAAGTAAAAAGTGAATTGATTGAGGGAGTCAGTGTAATTTATATAAAAAGTAAAGACAAAAAATGGCAGATTGGGATTGCCGGGTCAAAAGTATTTTATAATGGAAAATGTTATGAGATGGATAGAGAGGTTATTAATGATTTAAGAGAACTGGCAGGGCTTTAAACGCAGATAGAGAAAAGCTAATATCTGATTTACCTGAAAATGAGTGTTGCCGGATAATGTAAGTGTGAGCAGAAATAAAAAGCCTTACATCTTTAAATTCTTACAAAAACGCTTTGTTTTTTTACATCCTGCATAAAAATGCAATGAAATATGTTATTATTTTCATTGTAAATAGGTGTATTTTTGCCGGGAGTAGTGAGTTATAAGATTACCGTAGTATTGCAGATGTGATAAACGGTAATGATATAAATTGCGGCAGAAAGGAGGAAAAATGCAGGATGTTTGACAGTGATGAAATTTCCGAGAGACTTACAAATCGTCTTATAAGAAAAAAAACGGCTGAGTTGGGCGAGATTGAAGAGTATCAGCAGAGAATCAAAAAGACGATAATATATTTGAGAAATTTTATCATTGTATTTATCATCATAGTTGTGATTATTGTTTTGTGTCTGAAAGTATTATGAGAAGACAGCAGAGTGGATTTAGGATATCCGCTTGAATGTTTACACTATGTATTGTTGACGGCAAAAATTTCATACATGGTGCAGTATTTGGTATGGATGATAATAATTTTTGGTTCGTGAAGATAGGAGAAAAGGGTTAAGGTTGATATAAATAAATTACGATGTTGGGGTCAAAAGGTATTTTGACCCTAACATCAAATTATAAAAGTATAATATTTTATATGACTCAAACTTTGCACTTGAATAAGTGCCTATACACCTTGAAAATTCGATAATAATTGGCAAAAATATAGCATGAAACCGTCTGGCTTTAATATAATTGAGTTGCTAAAAACAATAATACTTCCGGAGGCTCATGCAATGAATAAAAGTATAACACAAGCAACTCAAAATGATAAGCAGATTTCAAAATCTA
>ENA-OVFS01001759-OVFS01001759.1-human-gut-metagenome-genome-assembly--contig:-NODE-1759-length-12097-cov-5.723136_pt1 | contig 12097 bp, 10 predicted proteins | sample MGYA00237763_ERZ505405 | MGnify/ENA primary metagenome ERZ505405 (study PRJEB26158, sample SAMN06016401) | human gut metagenome | biome: human gut; feature: ankylosing spondylitis patient; material... | reverse complement strand
CCTGGGACGTCTACGTCAACACCAACGACCTCGAAGGCTACACCTACGGGCCAATCACTTTTGCTGCAAAACAACTAATTGAGGACCGGCATTGCCCAATTTTTAAACGTCGCTCATTTTTCCATGATTACCACGATGTTCTGAATCAGTCGGTTGGTAATGCTTCGCTTGGCCTGTACGAGTACCTGCGCGACCACACCGGCTATGACACCGACCTCATATGGCAAAACCTGCTACGCACGGTTCAACTTAGCGATCTGACAAAGAACTTGCAACTTGTAAGAGTCCTTTCGCAGGATAATGCGCAACCCATTCCGCAAAAATTCCGTGTTGCTCTCGTTCTGCATCTGTACTATATGGATATTCTTGATCAAATTTTGCGATACGCCAGATCTATGCCTGAGGGTTGTGATGTGATCATCACCGTGGGCAGCGAGGAGAAGGCATGCATCGTGAAAGAACGGTGCGAGGGCATGCCCTACAACATCGATGTGCGCGTCATCGAGAACCGCGGGCGCGACGTCAGCGCACTCCTCGTCGGAGCAGGCAAGGACGTCCTCAACTACGACCTCGTCTGCTTCGCACACGACAAAAAAGTTAGACAATTGCGTCCTGAGACCATTGGCGACGGCTTCGCCAAGAAATGCTTCGAAAACACGCTTGCCAGCAAAGCATACGTCGCCAATATCATTAATCTATTCGCCGATAATCCCCGACTTGGCGTAGCGATGCCGAGCGCGCCCAACCATGCGGATTATTTTTATAGCTATGCGTTCAGCTGGGGGCCCAACTATCGGGGGACAAAAGATTTACTGGACGGACTTGGAATCAAAGTGCCGCTCAGCCCGCATGCTGATGTTATCGCCCCTCTGGGAACCATGTTCTGGTTCCGTCCCAAAGCGCTCCATGGCCTAATCGACAAATCATGGGAGTACTCGGATTTTCCACCCGAACCCAATCCGGCAGATGGCTCATTCCTGCACTTCGTTGAGCGCGCTTACTGTTACGTGGCCCAATCCAACGGCTACTACAGTGAATACATACTCTCCGATCGTTTTGCAAGGTTGGAAATCACCAATCTCGCTTTCGAGACACGTGAGCTGGCCAAAGCGATAGGCCCGACCCTGGCCCGACCCACTTTGCTGGAGACCTGCCGTAACGCTTCGGCGAGTCAAGGTCTTCGTGCAACGATTGTGAGAAACGTCAAGGGACTGATCAAGCAAAATGCCGCATTAACCAAGATGGCGTTATCCGCTAGGCATCTCCTCGGTAAAGACCCAGTGGTTCACCGCCATGAAATCGATCCTGCGAAAGACAACAAATAGTAATTAATCGGATAAGCTGAGATAAAAGGTATAAGGAACCAGGAAGCGTAATGGCAACATCAGATACAACAACGACATCCCCGTCAACGGTAGGATCGCAATCCTCAGAAGCAACGACCAAACATCGCCCCCGCCTGTTCTACCTGGATTTTATTCGGGCCTTGGCAGCAATACTAATTGTAATCACGCATTTCAACAATCCGTTTATGCTACCCCACCCTATATTCATGTACGAGCCTTTCGGCATATACGTGGGCGGTCTCGGAGTCTCGTTGTTCCTTATTATATCCGGCGCCGCATTGATGTATAACCACGGCGAAGCGGAAAAGCTAAACCTGAAATCCTTTTATTGGAAACGCTTTAAAACGCTGTATCCAATGTTTTGGATAGCATTCATTGTCGCTAATGCTTTTCTGTTCTTGCGAGCGCGAGGCAATCCTTATCCAGGAGTGCCGAAGAAGAACATCATTTTCTCTATGCTTGGCATAGACGGCATGGTAGCAAACACCTCAATTCCCACGTTCTATACCCTCGGTGAATGGTTCCTTGGTTTCATTGTTATCTTCTATATCGTGTTCCCCCTACTGCGCTGGGGAGTCAGGAACCATCCCATTCCTTCTCTTGTCATTATCCTCGTACTCTATATCGCCACGCTATTAATTGACTTTTCTCTTGACGGCCTTCCCAAGTCTATGTTGCTAACAACGAGACTACCTGAACTCGCTTTTGGTATGTATTTCACTCAGTATATAAAGAAGATTCCATGGCCTATGGCTCTAGCCTCTCTGGTATTTCTTGTGGTGCAGGAAATTCATCCGTTCCTAGTCGATGATCTGGGAACAACATTCGTCGGCATCGCTGCATTTATGCTACTGGTCTATACATCCCGTTTTGTTGATTACCAGCCAGTTAGAGTACCAGTGAAATCCATCTCTCGGTATTCCTACCCCATCTTTCTCGTCCATCACGTGGTAATCATCCAAATTTTCAATTTGATCAATCCTACGAGTCTTTCCGCGAGTGCGGCCTATTTGCTATTCTTTGCCGACTTCACCATCATTATGGTGTTCTCTGTGATTCTCTATCGTGTCAATAAATCCACGCTTGCATATATCAGGAGCATGTTCGTAGCAGAACAATAATCAATAACTAGAATCATTGAATGCTGAAGAGGGGGGAGGACTCACTGAGTCCTCCCCCCTCTTCAGCATTCAGCGCTACTTCGAAAATATCAAACAGACATAATCTGTTTAATCTTCGTAGCATCACCCCACACGCCAGGTGAATCATAAGGACGGTCCGGGAACGCCCCGAAATCGAGCGTGATATTGAGATTATTGTCCTTAATGTATCGCTCGACTCGCTCTGCCAGAGTGATGGGCTGACCCGTACAACAATTGATAATGCCATCCACTTCGGATTGGGACACTACAGCTGCTATCTGACGAGCGAGTTCATCTACATTGATAAAATCGTATTTATTCTTACCCGTGGTGAAGGGGAAAGTGGTCTTTCCTTCCTGTGCAGCCTGAAGCAGCTTTGAAAAGATGGAATTGCCTCGCGCATCGTCTCCAACAATGTAGTAGGCACGAATCCATTGTGCCACAGCGTTATGCTCTTTAGCTAGCATCAAAGTGGCTTCTCTCAGCGCATTCTTTGCGATTCCATACATGGAAGCAGGATGACAAGGCGTGTTTTCATCAATCGCACCTTCCCAGTATCCAACCTCATGCATAGTCCCCATGACTGCGACCTGTTTCAGCCCACCTTCAAGCATCGTCTTTATGAAGCGATAATGGTTAGAGAGGTCACCCATATGATTATCGGAATTATGCTTGAAGCCATCACGCCACGCCATATGCAAACAAACATCCGGCGAACCCAGCTTGGTAAATAAGCCATCATCCGGCTCGAAGATATTTGTCACAATCTTCTGGGCTCTGTCATCTACATCGTCCAAACGTAGGTCGGAAGCAATCACTTCCTGACCAGCATCGAGCAATGCTTTCACCACATGACGGCCAATATAGCCGCCAGCTCCGGTAACGAGTATCTTCTTTTTCATTATCTCAATACCTTCCATACTCATTGCTGCGGATCATCAGAAGGCCTGCTGATAATCCTGTCTTCTGCCACACTCTTAAGATGTTGCCCGTATGGGGACTTGCCGTACTTGGCTGCTGCTTCCATTAACTCATTGCGAGTAATCCAACCGTTTTCAAACGCGATTTCTTCGGCAACGGCAATTGGAAGCCCCTGTGCACGTTGAATGGTACGAACAAATTCACCGGCCTCATACAAGGAATCCATCGTACCGGTGTCCAACCAAGCATAACCTCTTCCCAGGGTCTGTACGGTAAGGGAACCATCCTTAAGGTACATCTGATTAAGATCAGTGATTTCCAGCTCACCGCGAGCAGAAGGTTTTACCTGCTTAGCGAATTCAGTAACTCGACTATCGTAGAAGTACAGTCCGGTTACCGCATAGTTGCTAGCCGGATGCTGTGGTTTTTCTACGATGGAAACAGCTTTGTGGTTCTCATCAAACTCGACCACACCGTAGCGTTCTGGATCGTCTACATAATAGCCAAACACCGTAGCACCATGTTCAACGGAAGCAGCGCGGCGTAAGACCTTTCCCAATCCGTTGCCATAGAAGATATTATCTCCTAGAACCAGCGCGCAAGGTTCCCCATCGATAAATTCCTCGCCCAAGATAAACGCCTGTGCAAGGCCATCAGGAGAGGGCTGAACCTTGTAGCTGAAATTCACTCCGTACTGGGAACCATCGCCCAATAATCGCTCAAAATTCGGTAAATCCTTGGGCGTGGAGATGATGAGGATATCTCTGATTCCCGCCATCATTAACACGCTCAGCGGATAGTAAATCATCGGCTTGTCATACACAGGCAGAAGCTGCTTAGACGTTACTGTCGTAAGAGGGTAGAGTCGGGTCCCCGAACCTCCAGCGAGGATAATACCTTTCACTTATTCAGCTCCTTCGTGAGATAAGATGCGAGGGATTCCTCCCAGTTCCGGGGATGATAACCTGCTGCTTCAAGTTTGCTTAAATCGAGAGAGCAATTTCGCGGCCGCAATGCGGCATGGTGCTCTCGCGCATATTCGGCGACAGAATTGGCAACAAGATTATTTTCATCAGCTCCGACAGCTTTGAACACAATGCTTGCAATGTCATACCAGCTTACGACACGGCCAGAACCAGTCATATTGTAGGTGCCGAATGCGGCACCAGAATCCAGCAAGTGGAAGATAGCGCCAGCCATGTCATCGGTGAATGTCAGACGTCCAAACTGATCAGAAGGAGCTTCTGCATGTTCACCGTTATTTGCCAAGCCAATCATACGAGTCACAAAATTACGGCCTTCGCCAATAACCCAGCTGGATCGCAATAGATAGTGCTGTGGGACATTCTCTACCAGCGTGTCACCAGCAGCTTTAGTCTGGCCATACACGCCTAGCGGAGCGAACTCTTCATCTTCTTTATGCAATTCTTGAGAGCCATCGAAGACATAGTCACTGGAAATATGAATGAGCGTAATACGGTGCTCGGTACAGACACGAGCGAGATTGCCCACTCCCTTTACATTGGTCTGCCACGCAGCCTTACGACCTTCAGGAGTCTCTGCCTTGTCTACGGCAGTATATGCCGCCGCGTTGATGATAGTGCCGTACAGATCCCAGTCGATACCCTCATAAGCATGAGAATCAGCAATATCGAACGTATCAGTATCGTGATACTCAAAGCCCTGTAATTGATGCTCATCTGCATATCGTCGTATGGCACGGCCCAACTTGCCTTTGCAACCAAACACCATGGTGCGCTTCGGGCTCATGGGCTTGGCGTCCTTGAGCATGGGGTGGTGCAGGTCGGCCTCGCTACGCTCGGACTCCTCCAGCGGGATGGGCCACTGAATGTTGAGTTCAGGGTCCGCGAGGTTCACGAACGTGTACGTCTTCTTCTGCTCCAAGCTCCAGTGCGCGTTCACCAGATACGTGTACGCGGTGCCGTCTTCGAGGGCCTGGAAGCTGTTGCCCACGCCACGCGGCACATAAATCGCACGACTCGGATCCAGACGAGTCGTGAACACCTGTCCGAAGCTCTCGCCCGGACGCAAATCGACCCACGCGCCGAATATCTCACCGGTCGCGATGCTGATGTACTTGTCCCATGGCTCCGCGTGGATGCCGCGCGTCACGCCCTTCGTCGCGTTGAAGCTGATGTTGTTCTGCACCGGGCCGAAATCCGGCAACCCCAGCTTCAGCATCTTCGCACGCTGCCAGTTCTCCTTGAACCAGCCACGATTGTCACCATGCACCGGCAGGTCGAACACCAACAGACCCGGGATGTTCGTCTTCTCGACCTTCAGTTCCTTCTCGAATTCAAATGCCATGATCGGATCACTGTCCCTGCTGCTTGTACTTGGCTTCGGTAGCGGCCTTCGCCGGCTCCCACCAGTCACGGTTGTCCGTGTACCACTTGATGGTCTGCTCCAGACCCTTCTGGAAATCCGTGTGGGTCGGCTTCCAACCAAGCTCGGTCTGCAGCTTGGTGGAATCGATCGCGTAGCGGCGGTCATGTCCGGGACGGTCCTTGACCCAGTCGAATGCGTCAGGATCCTGGCCCATCACGGTCAGGATGTCGCGCAGCACCGTGATGTTGTTGCGTTCACCGTTCGCACCGATCAGGTAGGTCTCCCCCAGACGGCCCTTGGTCAGGATGGTCCACACGCCCGTGGAGTGGTCGTCCGTGTGGATCCAGTCGCGCACGTTTTCACCATTGCCGTACAGCTTCGGTTTCAGCCCTTCCAAGATGTTCGTAATCTGGCGCGGGATGAACTTCTCCACATGCTGGTACGGACCATAGTTATTCGAGCAGTTAGAAATCGTGGCGCGAATGCCGAACGTGCGATGCCAGGCGCGCACCAACAGGTCCGAGCTGGCCTTCGTGGAGCTGTAAGGGCTGGACGGATGATACGGAGTTTCTTCCGTGAACTTTGCCGGATCATCCAAGGCCAAGTCGCCGTATACTTCGTCCGTGCTCACGTGGTGGTAGCGCACATCGTACTTGCGAGCCGCCTCCAGCAAGCGGAATGTGCCCTCCACGTTCGTCTTTAAGAACGGCTCCGGGTTAGCGATCGAGTTGTCGTTGTGGGACTCGGCCGCATAATGCACGATAGCATCATGGCCCGGCACAATCTTGTCGAGTAATTCGGCATCGCAGATGTTGCCATGCACGAATTCCACGCGATCGCCCAGAATGCTCTTAATGTTTTCCAGGTTGCCTGCATAGGTCAGCGCATCCAACACGGTGACATGCACATCGGGATGATTGCTGTACACGTAGTGCACGAAGTTCGAACCGATGAAGCCACAGCCACCGGTGACAATGATGTTCTTCGGGGAGAATAGTTCTTCAGCCATAATGACCATGCTAGCAAGGCGACCCGATACCATCCCTGATGGTTAGTGCTGCTCGCTAAGACGAATGGGGTCGAGTAACAAACCACAGAGATGACCCTACAGCGATTTCTCCTAATCCAATAAAAACTGTATGCTAACTTATACGATAAAACGTTACAACCTAATCGGAATATGGGCGCATATGATTCAGACATCAAATAAATTTGATATTTTTATACGGAAAAATATTACTCAATTTATTTTAAAACTCATATTACTTATCGTTCCCAATTTATTAGTTTTAGCCATTGTCTACCCCGGATTCATTCAAGCCGACCATCAAAATACCATCGCATATATCACCAATGGAAGATTCGATGAATGGCATTCCTTGCTCTGGGGCTTCTTTGCTTATCCATTTCTTTACCTCTCAGGTTCAATCGCAGTCTATGGAATTGTACAAATAGCAATATTCGCTATTTCTATACAGTATTCCTTGCATACTTTACAGAAAATAGATATTCTTTCGAACCGCTCAACATGGATTTTAACATGCATCTTTGCATTATCCCCAACATTTCTTATGTACAATGAACTGTATAGTTCAGATGTCATCTTCAGCATATTGCTTACCCCCCTCACTACGATGCTCATCTACATCTGGAAGACAAAGGGCAAGATATTATCTCAGATTCCTTTTACGATTTCTCTTACTCTACTCTTTTATATCATATTCGAATTACGTAAGAATGCCGCACTAATTATTATATTCGGCTTCGCGTTTCTCTTTTTCTTATTCAAGAAGTACCGTAAACAATCTTTCCTTATGCTTATCGGGTGCGTAGGACTCATACTATGCACCAGTCTATTCAATACCTATGTATTGCAGACAACAAAATCACCATCACAGGAATTGCTCTCAGTGCCTGTACAACAAATTGGACGGGCATTTGCAGACGGCGGGAAAATCCCCGATGAAGCGAAAAAGACTTTGGAAAAAATACGCCCACTAAGCGAATGGAAAACAGACTATCGTCCAGAGAACTCTGATTATCTTAAATTCAACAATAAACATCCCGATAAAGAAAAAGTTACTCTAACACCGGCATTCATAAAGGCTTGGGCAACTATAGGGGTCAACAATCCCCGCTCATACGTCAAAGCATACGTTGATCTTATGTATCCATATTGGCAACTTGGAGCCACTCGATCCACAACACTTATCTATGTCGATTTTGCAAATCATGACAATTACACAGTAACCGCTTGCGCAAACGCATGTAATACAAATTACATTAAACAATTTGATATGAAAAACACAACTTGGCAGGATCGTTTCAGCAGAGCTGAACTTATTATTGATGGCCTCCACATACCGCTTTTAACCGATTTGGCAGATTTCATATTCTTCAATAGAGCACTTCCTCTATGGATTTTTATCATTGGACTGATAATCTCGTTGAAAAAGAAAGTGACACGTTATTATTTGCTTGTTTCCCTGCCGCTGTGGTGTATCCTGCTGTCCTTGCTGGCTTTTTCACCCGTTGCATGCTTCCGCTATGCATTACAAATGTATTATCTAATGCCATTACTTGTTTCTTACTTGGTATTCATTAGTAAACGAAACAAAATGCCCAACGAAAATGTAGCGTAGGAACATACGACTATATAAATACACGAGCAAGGTGGTGCCGTTTTCTTGGACTGTGAGCCGAGGAGGAAACGGCCATGGCGAAGTACAGCAAGGAGCAGCGTCGGTGTGCGGTTGAGTTGTATGTGCGGTACGAGTGCTGCGCTGCGGATGTGATCTGCGAGCTGGGTTATCCCAGTCGGGAGGCGTTGCGCATGTGGCATCGCGACTGGCTCGAGGAGCAGAGGACGGGGGTGCCGTCGAGTCGTGGGGTGAATTGGCTGCTCGTAGGATTCCGCGTGCATGGGCGGCACCATGAGATTACGTCGCAAAAACCCGACCGAGTTCTCCACGCTGCCCTTCTCGTTGCCCGAGTACGGATTGCAGAACCGGACCTCGAGCCGGTGATGCGCCACGAACGCGGAGAGCATCCCAGTCAACGTGACCTCGCCCTTCACGTTGCGACGGCCCGCACCGGCCGGCGGCAACCGGCCGAATCCAATTCGAATCGCAACTCGGGAATATACAGGCGGCGGCACCGATGCCTCTCACATCACCGGGAAACGATGACGGCACCGGGGAAAACCATCAGCCCACACTGCGGAAAAACACTGCCGAACCCGCCCAACAAACATTGAAGCAATACACCCGCACACCGAGGTCGAAAGACGCACGCGTTTCCTTATGGCGCGCATCGTGCCCGACAAGACCGCCCGCGAAAGCGCCGGAGCGCGGTTCCTCATGTTCTCCACGCTGCCGGCCGGGGCCAGGACCGGCGTCACGCACGACAACACCACCGAGTCCGCCCGCCACGCGGAACTGCGCGAACGGCTCGGCATGGCCACCTACTTCGCCGACCCGTACCCATCGTACCAGCGCGACGGCAACGAGAACCGCAACGGCGCGATCCGCCGCCACCTGCCCAAACGCACGCGCATCGACCCGTCCATGACCGACGAGATACAGGCCATCGTGGACGAGATCAACAACCGTCCCATGCGCGTGCTCGGCTACCGCACCCCGGCCGAGGCATTCACCGACGAACTGCCATCATTAACCCAACAACAAGGATATTGCACTTCTAAATAGACAACGAGTCTAAGACCAGTGCAACCATTATAGTCGAATATATGCCTGAAGCAAATAATGATACCTCCATTGCCGTGCTCCTCCCCTGCTACAACGAGGAAGCTACTATCGGCAAAGTGGTACGTGATTTTAAGGCGGCGTTGCCGGATGCCGCTATTTACGTGTACGACAATAACTCCACGGATCGCACTGCCGAGATTGCCGCAGCTGAAGGCGCCATTGTGCGCAAGGAACCACGCCAGGGCAAGGGCAACGTAGTGCGAGCCATGTTTGAAGACATTGACGCCGACGTATACGTAATGGCCGACGGCGACGACACCTACCCGGCAGACGCAGCACCGGCAATGGTTGAGAAAGTGCTCGAAGGCTATGACATGGTGATTGGCGACCGCCTCTCCTCCACGTACTTCCAAGAGAACAAGCGTCCGTTCCACAATTTCGGCAACCGTTTGGTGCGCGGCTCCATCAACGGGCTGTTCGGAGCACATGTCACCGATATCATGACCGGGTACCGCGCATTTAACTTTACCTTCGTCAAGACCTATCCCGTGCTCTCGCGAGGCTTCGAGGTTGAGACGGAGATGACCATCCACTCGCTGAACAACAACCTGCGTCTGTTCGAAATGCCCATCCAGTACCGCGACAGGCCGGAAGGTTCCGTATCCAAGCTGGACACGGTAGGCGACGGCATCAAGGTGATGAGCACCATCTTCCGCATGATTCGCGAATACAAGCCCCTCCCCTTCTTCGGCGGATTGGGCCTAATCATCGGCATCGTCGGCATTGTGCTCTGCGGCACCGTCACCTTCGAATTCGCCAAGACCGGCGTGGTCACCCACTTCCCCACGCTGATCGGCGCGGTGATGCTGGTCATCACGGGGCTCCTGCTCATCATCGCCGGCATCATCCTGGACGTCATGGCCAAGAACGACCGCAAGACCTTCGTCATCGACACCAACAAAATCGCATACAACAAGAGGCACTGACAGCGACGTACTAAAAGATGGGGGCGCAACCGTGAGTCGCACCCCATCTTTTAGTGTCAGCCCAAACCGCAAAATATGAAGGTAGGTAAATCATTTACCTGGTATCTGCCATGCTTTCTTGAACGTCAACAATGACACCCCCACTCATCTTCAGCTTGTTCGACCACACACTCAATACGCGCACCAACCTCAAGCGCATAATCGGTATCCGTCCACATACGACAAGCCGATTGAATCGATATACCGTTCTTCCTCCCCTACCATTAAGCATCCTTTCGGAGTCCCTCATTATCCTTTTCCAGCCACAGGTACCACAAATCTCTCATACCTTGGATAAGCAAGGATATTTCCCCTCTGATTTGGCACGCATCAAAATGCCTTTCCAGTGGGAGGATTCGCGCATGCTGTACGGGCTACAGATGATTGACATGGCTCTTTTCATGTGTGGACGTGCGAGCGGCATCGATAGCGCCAAGAAATTAAATGACGGAGACAAAGCCGTGCTAAAAATCGTTGATGTTATTCGCCCTCCATCATAAATGTGGACACGGGTTCAAGGCTTCTCATCAGATGAAGTCATGCTCATCAAACCTACTTACGCAACATCCAACGCCGGGCATTAGTACCGTTGCTGGAATAGAGCTGAACGTTGGCACCATTAATGGTGGAACCGTTCTCCAAATCATACGTCTAGGACCCTTCCAGAACTGCCTTCAAATATCGCTCAATCACCACCAACACCTCATATATATAGTGGGACATATGTCTGATGCTTCCGATGCCTCTGATGCTGTTTCTACTCCTTCGACCGTGTTCTCACGAGTGGCGGCGAGCGCTGCGTGGAAGCGGCTGAACCGTTTGATGCCGGCCTTGGCATGTCGAAATTCACGTTCACCCCGCTTCTGCTGCTGGGATTCCTGGCTTTGATACCGTGGCATAGCGCCGTATCCGAATCTACAGCCGTACCTTCCGTAGCAGACGCTGCACGGGCTTAAGCACCACGGTATCGGCTATCACCGCGAATACCAGCGCCGCCAGCAACGTAGCGCCAAACATCAGCACACTGATACCCGCATACGACCATCCGTTCGTCGGCGTGGGCATCCTCGGGCCAATCAGCACCTTGGACAGCGGCGAGTGCACCAAGTAAATCGTGTAGGAATATCCGGCAAGCCAAATAATCGCCTTACGCAACCGTGCTGACGTAATGTGCACGTCGTAGCGGAAAAACAGGAACACCGTCATCACCACTATCGCAAAGGCAACCGTAAGCGTGCGGCCGACCTGAACCTGCTGACCGGTGAACAGATGCGGCGTGGCGACGGTCCAGGCCAAGGCGAATGGTGCCAACGCATACAAACCATACCGTGCGCGTGCGGAAGGTGGGTAGTATTCCAGCACAAAGCCCAGCAGATAGTAAACCAGCAGTCCACGCCATGGGAATGACTGCAAGAACACCAGCGGATATCCGGCAAGATTACAGATTTGTTCGGCAGCGGCCACGGCGGCGGCCAGCCCGACCAGCAACCAGGCGCCCGATCGGCCTATCGTACGCATCATCGCGGCCAGGAACGGCGTTGCCAGCACGAAACCGGCAAGCATGAACACGAACCAATAGACGGAATCGTCATACCCGGAGAACAGAT
>ENA-OVFS01001737-OVFS01001737.1-human-gut-metagenome-genome-assembly--contig:-NODE-1737-length-12254-cov-3.253136_pt1 | contig 12254 bp, 7 predicted proteins | sample MGYA00237763_ERZ505405 | MGnify/ENA primary metagenome ERZ505405 (study PRJEB26158, sample SAMN06016401) | human gut metagenome | biome: human gut; feature: ankylosing spondylitis patient; material... | reverse complement strand
GATTCGTTACAAAAGCATACTCGTTGAAGTAGGAATGAAACATAAAGGTTTATAACTTTTTATAAGTTTTCAGTAATGGAAAGTATGATTACAGCAGTGATTTTTGATATGGACGGTGTGATCGCTGATTCAGAATATTTTAATGTCAAAGCAAAGCATCTCATCTTAAAACAAGCAGGTATTGAAGTTGACTGGCATTATCATGATAAGTTTTTGGGTACGACACATGAATATATGTGGACAGAGATGAAGAAAGAATTTGAAAGTCTTGATAAAGAAGTTTCATATTATATAGATCAGTGGGTTAAAACCAGAAAAGAGTTGATCAACCAGGAAGGACTAAAGCCGATGCCGGGGGTTGTTGATCTGATCCGTATATTAAAGGAAAAAGGATTTCATCTGGCAGTTGCATCGTCTTCATTGAAAGAAGATATCATGACAAATATGAATACGTTTGGAATTACAGACTGCTTTGAAGCATTTGTAAGCGGTTCCGAATGTGAAAACGGAAAGCCGGATCCAGAAATCTTTCAAAAGGCGGCTGAGGCAATTGGACAGAAGGCGGCAAACTGTATCGTGGTCGAAGATTCCGAAGCAGGAGTAAAGGCAGCCAAATCTGCCAAAATGAAATGCATTGGATATGCACCAGAAGGAGCGATCAAACAAGATCTCCATCAGGCAGATACAGTGGTGAAGGAATTTTCAGATAAACTTATAGAATATATTATGGGAAATAAGTAAATAAAAAATAGACAGCGTTCTTATGAAAAAGAGCGCTGTCTATTTTTTTATAAAAACTTTCTCGTAAAAAGATTTACGAATGTAGAGTCAATCGTGGTGGTTTCTGCCAAAGCCTCTTTTTCTTTTGTCAGTATATAATAGTGACAAAAAGTGAAAATGAACAATATGATGAAAAAATGTTCATTTTGTATTGACATAGGAACAAAACAGATATATAATAATACTAGAAAGAACGAAAGAACATTATAGTGAAATAATGTTCACAACCATGCATTAAAGGAGAAAAAACGTGAAATGTTATAAGCCAGAGAAAGTAAATAAAGATCTGCCAGGAATAATTTTATTAAGCCATGGGCCATTTGCAGTTTCATTAGTTGATACAGCGAAGATGCTGTTTGGTGAGAGTGAGAACATTGCAGCATATTCCTTAGAACCAGGAGATGATATTGACAAATATAGAGAGGCATTTGTAGAAACGATCAATGAATTTCCAGAAGGAAGCATGATCTTGGTCGATCTGTTCGGCGGAACTCCTTGTAATCAGGTAATGCGTCATATTCAGGAGACAGAGAAGCCACTGGAAGTTGTTGGAGGAATGAATCTTCCAATGTTAGTGAATGCAGTACTTGCAAGAGAGGGAATATCAGGAAAAGACTTTAGTTTAGATACAGTAGAGAATGGTAAGAATGGGATTTTCAGAGTTGATACCGAAGGTTTCCTAAGTGACGATGAAGATGAAGACGACGAATAAAGAAACTTTTTGAAATGTTGAAGAGTGAAAGGAGAAAAAGCATATGGCAAAGAGTTTAGCAGTAAGAGTGGATGACAGACTGATCCACGGGCAGGTAGTAACACAGTGGGTAAAAGTGTTTAAGGCACAGAAGATCGTCGTAATTGACAATAACGTGGCGAAAGACAAGATGCAGAAAAATGTATTAAAATTCGCAGCACCACCAGAGATCAAAGTAAGTATTTTCTCAGTTGATAAGGCTGTTGAGATCTGGGAGAAGAATCAATTTGGAAACTTAAATGTGTTCGTACTGTTTAAAGATGTAAAACAGATCAAAGAATTAGCAGACAAAGGTGTGAAATTTGATGAGATCACATTAGGTAATATGTCTATTATCGGAGATCGTAAACAGATCTATAAATCTACAGGATTTACAGAAGAAGAGGCACAGACATTATTTGATCTTGAGAAAGATGGTGTGAAATTATATTTCCAGACACAGCCTACAGATAAAAAGGAATCTCTGGATATAGTCAAAAAGACATTTCCAAATGTTCAATAAATATATGAAAAGCTAAGGAGGATGAAAACATGACAATTAGTTTAACACAGGCAATATTGCTTGGACTGTTCTGTGGTATTGCAAAATGCTGTATTCCATATACAGCGGGAGCATTTATGTATAATACGGTCATTTTTAATGCAGTGATCGTTGGAGCGGTTCTTGGTGATATGCCACATGCAATGATGATCGGGGCATCATTACAGCTGATTTATTTAGGCGTTATCGCTGCTGGTGGAAACCAGCCTACAGACCCATGTCTTGCGGCTTACGTTGCAATACCAGTTGCAATGGCATCAGGACTTAACACGAATGCCGCAGTTGCACTTGCAGTTCCAGTAGGGCTTTTAGGAGTTCAGATTTCGAACTTGCTTTATCTGGCGGCAGGGTTCTTTGCACAAAAAGCAGATGTTTACGCAGAAAAAGGTGATGCAAAAGGAATGATCGGATGGTCTATCGTTGGTGTGGGACTTATGAGATTGATATGCTTTGCTTCACTGCTCACAGTTGCATTATACTTCGGAAGTGGTGCACTACAGGGTGTTTTAGATGATATCCCTAAATTTGTAACAAACGGTCTGACAGCTATGGGAGCATGCTTGCCAGCGGTAGGTTTTGCAATCATTGCTAACCTGATCTCAAAACCAAAATTTATTCCATTTTTCTTTGCAGGATTTTTCCTGATCCAGTATACAAAGATTGGAACGATTCCACTGTTAATGATGGGAGCATTTATCACATTCCTTTATGTAACATTTACAAAGAATGAATACACAAGCAATGCTAGATATGATGAAGATGAAGATGAAGACGAAGACGAGGATGAAGAAGAATTTGAACAGGAAGAAAGAATCCTGTCTAAGAAAGATATCTTAAAATCATATTTGGTCTACTGGTTTACAGCAGAGATCTGTCATAGTTTTGAAAGAATGCAAGCACCAGGATTTTGTGCAGCATTAGTACCAGCATTAAAGAAATTCTATCCAAATAAAGAAGATAAACCACATTATATTGAAGCATTAAAACGTAATATGACATTCTTTAACACAGAAGCTCATTGGGGTGGAGGACCATGTTTAGGACTGACACTTGCTATGGAAGAAAAGAAATCAAGAAATTATGATGCGATTCCAGGTGAAATGATCGTCAATTTAAAAACAGGTTTGATGGGACCTTTAGCAGGTATTGGAGATACGATCTCATGGTCAACATTAATGTATCTGTTTATTGGACTATTCTTACCACTTGCTAAAAAGGGGAATCCATTAGGTGGTATTGGACCAATCGTATTATTAACAGTGATCTGTTTTGGGATTGGATATTTCTTAACATCAAAATGTTATACATTTGGATATTCATTTGCAGAAAATATGCTGAAATCTGGATTAATCAATATGATCATCACAGGTGCAAGTATTCTTGGATTATTCATGATGGGTGGACTTGCAGCAACATATGTAACAGTATCAACACCAATCAAATTTGCAACAAGTACATATACAACAACTTTACAGTCTATCCTTAATTCTATCGCACCAGGAATTCTTCCATTGATCGTAGTGCTTTGTATCTGGGGATATTTAGCAAAAGTAAAACGTAATTATTTTGCAGCAACATTAGGAGTTACAATTATTTCTCTGGTTCTGGGATGCATTGGAGTGATTATTTAAAAGGCTGCAAAGCTTTTGATTGACGTCCCTTGCTAATGTTATATATACTATGGTTAAAGATATACAATGACGAGAAATGATAGAAAGGGCAGGGAAGTTGAGGGAAGAACGTTTTATTATCAAAGTAGTTGAAATGCATTATAAACAAGGATTGTCGCAACAAGAAATCGGTAAAAAATTAAATGTATCAAGAACAACGATATCAAGAGCACTGGCACAGGCTAAGAAACAGGGATATGTGCAGATTAAGATTAATTATCCAGAAGATTCAGCAATTAATCTTGAAGGACGATTGGAAGAACGATTTGGTCTGAAGGAAGCTGTGATCGCAAGTTCACTTAATGAGAATGATTTAAAAGAAGAGATCGCATTTTTTGCATCAGACTATCTGCTGAGAACTTTAAAAAACCATATGACAATCGCTCTTACAAGAGGAGTTACACTACAGAATATGGTAGAATTTCTCGGAAAAGATGTGAGACTTAAATTTTTAAAAACGGATGATGTGAATGTTGTACCATTGATGGCAGCAACGAATATATCGGTTTCAATGGATAAGGGATATCGAATGGCTTATTCAAATTATCTGATCGAAGAAGTAGCGAAGATTATTAATGGAAATAGTTATCAGATGCTTGCACCACAATATGTGACATCTCCAGAAGCTAAAAAAGTTTTCATGGAAGAGAAAAGTATCAAAGAAGTGTTTGATCTTGCAAAGAGTGCTGATATTGCAGTAGCTGGTATAGGAACATTAGATCATAACTCAGCTTTGACAAATGCAGAATTTATTCCGATGGAAGAATTTGAGAGATTACAGAAAAAAGGTGGTACAGGAGAAATTCTTTCCCATGTGGTAGATAAAGATGGAAAGCTGGTGAAAGATGAATTTGAAGAACATTTGCTAAGTCTTGATCTTGAAGAATTTAAGAAAATACCAATCCGTGTCGGAGTTGCTTATGGTCTTGACAAGAAAGAGGCAATTCTCGGAGTACTTCGAGGTGGTTATGTGAATGTACTGATCACAGACGAGAAAGTTGCGAATTACCTGATAGAAGAAACAAAATAACTATAAAGATAAAATCCCAGAGAATTTCATTCTTTGGGATTTTTTGAAGAAAGGCATAATTATGAAGAAGGTAATAAAGAAAAAACTGGAAGAAACGAAACAACATGCATTTGAAAAGAAAGTTTTGCAGAGAGAAAAAGCAAAAGGAGCACCAAGAGTTGGTGAATTTTATAAGGAAAATGATATTTTGCTGGAAGATATCGATCTTGGACAGATTCGAATAGACATGAAACGTGAAGGTGAGGATATCACAACAGAAGAAATCATAGAAACGACAAAGATCATACCATTGAAAGATCATATGATCGAGATCACCATTTATGAAAGAAAAGATCAAAAAGATTCAAAAGAAAAAAGGAATCTTGCGTTATTTGTTCATGGAGGAGGATTTATCGGTGGTGATGTAAAGACAAAAGGAAATCAATGCCGCTATCTTGCACAACAATCTGGTGCGGTTGTTGTCTCACCGGAATATCGTCTGGCACCTGAAACTCCATATCCAGGAGCGGAAGAAGACGTACTTGGAACGATCGACTGGTTAGAAGATAATGCAGACAGATTCAATATTGATACGGATAAGATGGCAATCATGGGAGAAAGTGCAGGAGGCCATTTGGCGGTTAATGCTTGCCTGAAAGATAAAAAACAAAGAATGAAACTGGTTGTACCTGTATACGGAGTTATGGATATGAGTGTAGCAGAAGATACACCATACAATTGGGATTACTCACTATACCAGATGGAGGAAGAACAAAAGGATTATATCATGAACCGCCTGTTCCGTTTTAAAGAGTTAAATGATTCTATGAATGAGCTGTATTTACAAAATGGGGAATCAACTTTAGATGGAGAAATTTCCCCATTGTTCAGTGAACATCTTGACTGTTTGCCAAAAGTTCTGATGATCGAAGCAGAATTCGATTATTTTAAAATCTGTAATGAAGAATTTGTGAAAAAGTTAGAAGAACAAGGAAAAGATGTTGATGTCATTTATTATGAAGGACTAGACCATGGGTTCTTCGATCGTCTTGGAAGCCTTCCACAGACACAAGACTGTATTGATGAGATCGCGAAGTATATCAAAGAAATGTAGAAAACGTAATTCAATAAAAAGCACTTGAAAAAGGCAGATGAGAAACATTTTCAGGTGCTTTTTTCATGTATTTAAAAATAGTTATTGACATGATAAATTCTATGTGGTAATATAAGAAAATGTCTTAATGTGGGTTTGTCTGCCCACACTCTATGTAAAATTAAGAATAAGATTGTAAGAAAGATATAGTAAGATAGAGGGTTTCTTACAGTTGATGTAGTATATAAACCAGGTTTAGATCAAGAGGTGAAAAACGTCCATGGAAAAGAACAGAATACAGCCAATAAAATCAGGTACAGGGATGCGAATCAGCTATGCCAGACAGGATGACGTCCTTGAAGTACCAAATCTGATCGAAATTCAAAAGGATTCCTATGATTGGTTTTTAAGAGAAGGATTAGCAGAGGTATTTGAAGATATCTCCCCAATCGAAGATTACAGCGATCAGTTAAGCTTGGAATTTGTTGACTATCAATTATGTAAAGATGACGTCAAATATTCAATTGAAGAATGTAAAGAAAGAGATGCAACATACGCTGCACCTTTAAAAGTGAAAGTAAGACTTCATAATAAAGAGACTGATGAAATCAAGCAGCATGAGATTTTTATGGGCGATCTTCCTTTAATGACAGCAACAGGAACATTTATCATCAACGGAGCTGAACGTGTTATCGTCAGTCAGTTAGTGCGTTCCCCTGGAATTTATTATGGAATTGCTCATGACAAGATTGGTACAGAGTTATACTCTTCCACAGTTATTCCAAACCGTGGTGCTTGGCTTGAATATGAAACAGATTCCAATGATGTATTCAATGTACGTGTAGACCGTACAAGAAAAGTGCCTATCACAGTTTTGATCCGTGCATTAGGTATCGGAACAAACGCAGAGATCAAAGAATTATTTGGTGAAGAACCAAAGATCCTTGCAAGTATTGAAAAAGACCCATCTGATAACTATGAAGATGGTCTGTTAGAATTATATAAGAAGATCCGTCCGGGAGAACCATTATCTGTAGATAGTGCGGAAAGCTTGATCAACAGCATGTTCTTCGATCCAAGAAGATATGATCTTGCGAAAGTTGGACGTTACAAATTCAATAAAAAATTAGCATTAAGAAATCGTATCAGTGGATTTATCTTAGCAGAAGATGTTTTAGATCCAACAACTGGAGAAGTATTAGCAGAAGCTGGAACGAATGTGGACATGGAACTTGCAGATAAGATCCAGAACGCAGCCGTAGCAAGTGTTATGATCCAGACAGAAGAAGGTGCTACAAAAGTACTTTCCAACATGGAAGTAAATCTTGCTGAATATGTAGATTTCAATCCAGAAGAGATCGGTGTTCATGAAGATGTTTTCTATCCTGTATTAGAGAAGATCTTAGAAGAAGGATATGAAGGAGAAGAATTAAAAGAAGCTCTGAAGAAGAATATTCATGAATTGATTCCAAAACATATTACAAAAGAAGATATCTTAGCATCCATCAACTATAATATCCATTTAGAGTATGGAATTGGACATGATGATGATATTGACCACTTAGGAAACCGTCGTATCCGTGCTGTAGGTGAACTGCTTCAGAACCAGTATCGTATCGGTCTTTCAAGATTGGAAAGAGTTGTTCGTGAAAGAATGACAACTCAGGATATTGAATCTATCTCACCACAGTCATTGATCAATATCAAACCAGTAACAGCAGCAGTGAAAGAGTTCTTTGGAAGTTCTCAGTTATCTCAGTTCATGGACCACAACAACCCACTGTCTGAGTTAACACATAAGAGACGTTTATCTGCATTAGGACCAGGTGGTCTGTCTCGTGATCGTGCCGGATTCGAAGTCCGTGACGTACATTATACACATTACGGAAGAATGTGTCCGATCGAGACACCTGAAGGACCTAACATCGGTCTGATTAACTCTCTTGCTACTTATGCGAGAATTAACGAGTATGGATTTATCGAAGCTCCATATCGTGTACTGGATAAATCAGATCCTGAGAATCCAGTTGTTACAGACAAAGTTGTTTATTTAACAGCTGATGAAGAAGATAATTATGTAGTAGCACAGGCGAACGAACCTGTTGACGAAGATGGACATTTCGTAAATACTCATGTATCTGGACGTTTCCGTGAGGATACATCAGAATTTGATAAAGTAAACCTTGACTTAATGGACGTATCTCCAAAGATGGTATTCTCAGTAGCTACATCCATGATTCCTTTCCTGGAGAACGATGATGCCAACCGTGCGCTGATGGGATCCAACATGCAGCGTCAGGCAGTACCACTTCTTTCTACAGAAGCTCCTGTTGTTGGAACAGGTATGGAATCCAAGGCTGCATATGACTCTGGAGTCTGCATCACAGCAAGAAATGGCGGAGTCGTAGAAAGATCTACAAGTACAAAGATCGTAGTTCGTAATGATGACGGTCAGAGAGATGAGTACAATGTTATCAAGTTTGCACGAAGCAACCAGGGTAACTGTATGAATCAGCGTCCGATCGTATTTGTAGGAGACAGAGTAGAAAAGGGAGACATCTTAGCAGACGGTGCTTCAACAAGCAACGGAGAGATGGCTCTTGGTAAGAACCCATTGATCGGTTTCATGACATGGGAAGGATATAACTACGAGGATGCGGTACTGTTAAGTGAGCGTCTGGTACAGGATGACGTTTACACATCTGTTCATATCGAAGAATATGAAGCAGAAGCCAGAGATACTAAGCTTGGTCAGGAAGAGATCACAAGAGATCTTGCAGGATTAAGTGAAGATGTCTTAAAAGACTTAGATGATAACGGTATCATCCGTATCGGTGCAGAAGTACGTGCCGGTGACATCCTGGTAGGAAAAGTTACTCCTAAGGGAGAAACAGAATTAACAGCTGAAGAGAGACTGTTACGTGCAATCTTCGGTGAGAAAGCAAGAGAAGTCCGTGATACATCTTTAAGAGTGCCACATGGTGCTTACGGAGTTGTTATGGATACGAAGATCTTCACAAGAGAGAATGGAGACGAACTTCCTCCTGGAGTAAACAAGAGCGTTCGTGTATACATTGCTCAGAAGAGAAAGATTTCTGTAGGAGATAAGATGGCTGGTCGACATGGTAACAAGGGTGTAATTTCCCGTATTCTGCCAGTAGAAGATATGCCATACTTACCAAACGGACGTCCATTAGATATCGTACTGAACCCATTAGGTGTGCCTTCACGTATGAATATCGGACAGGTGTTAGAGATCCATCTGTCCTTAGCAGCAAAAGTTCTTGGATTTAATGTTGCTACACCAGTATTCAATGGTGCAGACGAGAACGATATCGCAGATACATTAAGAATGGCAAATGACTATGCCAATACATCATGGGAAGAATTTGACGCGAAATGGCGTGATAAAGTTAACGATGATGTAATGGATTACTTATATGAAAACAGAGACCATAGAAAAGAATGGCAGGGTGTACCAATTGATACAACTGGTAAAGTAAGATTAAGAGATGGTCGTACAGGAGAAGAATTTGACAGTCCTGTAACAATCGGATTCATGCATTACCTGAAACTGCATCATCTGGTAGATGATAAGATCCATGCACGTTCTACTGGTCCTTACTCATTAGTAACTCAGCAGCCACTGGGTGGTAAAGCTCAGTTCGGTGGACAGCGTTTTGGAGAGATGGAGGTATGGGCACTGGAAGCTTATGGTGCAGCATACACACTTCAGGAGATCCTAACATTCAAGTCCGATGACGTTGTAGGTCGTGTGAAAGCATACGAAGCGATCATCAAAGGAGATAACATCCCTGAACCAGGTGTTCCAGAATCTTTCAAAGTATTATTAAAAGAATTCCAGTCACTGGCATTAGATGTTAAAATTCTTGACGAGAACGCTGAAGAAGTTGAATTAAGAGAAGATGTTGATGGTGGAGATGCAAATCAGGATCTTGCACCAATGATCGAAGGAGACGGTGTCTTCAACAATTATGAAGAAAGCGAATCTGAACTCGGTGCTTTAGGATATAAACACGGAGACTTATCAGAAGGTGAAGATAACACAATCATGTAGATTGGCGAGCAATTTAGGAAGGAGCAGCCTTAAATGATGGAATCAAGCAATGAATATCAAAGCAATAAAATTTCATTTGATGCAATTAAGATCGGGTTGGCTTCCCCAGAAAAGATCCGTGAGTGGTCTAGAGGAGAAGTAAAGAAACCTGAGACGATCAACTATCGAACATTAAAACCTGAAAAAGACGGGCTTTTCTGTGAGAAGATCTTCGGGCCTACAAAGGACTGGGAGTGTCACTGCGGAAAGTACAAAAAAGTTCGCTATAAAGGTGTTGTCTGCGACCGATGCGGTGTTGAAGTGACAAAAGCAAGTGTCCGTCGTGAAAGAATGGGACATATCGAATTAGCAGCTCCAGTATCTCATATCTGGTATTTTAAAGGAATTCCTAGCCGTATGGGTCTGATTCTTGATATTTCACCAAGAACACTGGAAAAGGTTTTATATTTCGCATGCTATATCGTTTTAGATGCTGGAGATACAGATCTTGCATATAAACAGGTATTAACTGAAAAAGAATATAGAGAAGCGTATGAAAAATACGGAGATACATTCCGCGTAGGAATGGGTGCTGAAGCAGTGAAAGAACTGCTTCAGGCCATTGATCTGGAAGCAGAAGCAAAATCCTTACAGGATGAGTTCAAAACTGCTACAGGTCAGAAAAGAGCCAGAATCGTTAAGAGACTGGAAGTTGTAGAAGCATTCTGCAACTCAGAGAATAAACCAGAATGGATGATCTTGGATGCAGTTCCAGTCATCCCTCCAGATATCCGTCCAATGGTTCAGTTAGATGGTGGACGTTTTGCTACATCTGACTTAAATGACCTTTACAGACGTATCATCAACAGAAATAACCGTCTGAAGAGATTATTAGAACTTGGAGCGCCAGATATCATCGTAAGAAACGAAAAGAGAATGTTACAGGAAGCAGTTGATGCCCTGATCGATAATGGTAGACGTGGACGTCCAGTCACAGGACCAGGAAACCGTGCATTAAAATCATTATCAGACATGTTAAAAGGTAAACAGGGACGTTTCCGTCAGAACCTGTTAGGAAAACGTGTAGACTATTCTGGACGTTCTGTTATCGTAGTAGGACCAGACTTAAAGATCTTCCAGTGTGGTCTTCCAAAAGAAATGGCGATCGAATTATTCAAGCCATTCGTTATGAAAGAATTAGTAGAGCGCAAATTAGCTCACAACATTAAATCAGCAAAGAAAATGGTTGAAAAACTTCAGCCAGAAGTATGGGATGTCTTAGAAGACGTCATTAAAGAACATCCGGTTATGTTAAACCGTGCACCGACACTGCATAGACTGGGAATTCAGGCATTTGAGCCTATCCTGGTAGAAGGTAAAGCGATCCGTCTGCATCCACTGGTATGTACAGCATACAATGCCGATTTCGATGGTGACCAGATGGCTGTCCATCTTCCATTATCTGTGGAAGCACAGGCAGAGTGTAGATTCCTTCTGTTATCACCAAACAACCTGTTAAAACCATCTGATGGTGGTCCAGTAGCTGTTCCTTCTCAGGATATGGTACTTGGTATCTACTATCTGACATTAGAGAAAGATGGAGACAAAGGTGAAGGTAAATACTTCAAATCTGAGAACGAAGCATACTTAGCTTATGAAAATAAGGTGATTACACTTCATTCTAAGATTAAAGTAAGACGTACAGGTGTAGACAAAGACGGAAATCCTATTTCTCAGATTGTAGATTGTACACTTGGACGTATCCTGTTTAATGAGATCATCTTACAGGATTTAGGATTTGTAGACAGAAGCAAACCAGAGAATGCTTTAGCATATGAGATTGATTTCCACGTAGGAAAGAAACAGTTAAAACAGATCCTTGATAAATGTATCAACATTCATGGAGCAACAAAGACTGCAGAAGTCTTAGATGATATCAAAGCGATTGGATACAAATTCTCTACAAGAGGAGCCTTAACAGTATCCATTTCCGATATGACAGTGCCACCTGAGAAACCTCAGATCTTAGGAGATGCACAGAAACAGGTAGAATTCATTACAGAACAGTATAAACGTGGTCTGATGACAGAAGAAGAACGTTATAAAGCGGTTGTTAAGACATGGTTCGACGCCGATGACGTTTTAACAGATAAACTGATCACAGGATTAGACCGATTAAATAACATCTTCATGATGGCCGATTCTGGAGCCCGTGGTTCTAACCAGCAGATCAAACAGTTAGCAGGTATGCGTGGACTGATGGCCGATACATCAGGACGTACGATCGAATTACCGATCAAGTCTAACTTCCGTGAAGGTCTTGACGTACTGGAATACTTCATTTCAGCGCATG
>ENA-OVFS01001733-OVFS01001733.1-human-gut-metagenome-genome-assembly--contig:-NODE-1733-length-12280-cov-2.607198_pt1 | contig 12280 bp, 9 predicted proteins | sample MGYA00237763_ERZ505405 | MGnify/ENA primary metagenome ERZ505405 (study PRJEB26158, sample SAMN06016401) | human gut metagenome | biome: human gut; feature: ankylosing spondylitis patient; material... | reverse complement strand
CCGCCCGCCATCGAGCAGAGTTTTACACCTAATTGGGGATAAAACAGCTTATGGCCGGAGGAGGGGTTGTGTTAATCGGAACACAGCTTATCCCGCTTCTGGGAGGACTGTTTTAAGCATAGAGGAAAGGAGAACCACCCATGTTCGATGGCATTTTTGAAGCAATCGAGGAATGGATGAGGGAGCTTTTGACGGGGATGGTCACGTCCAACCTGACAACCATGTTTACCGATGTCAATGAAAAGACAGGAGAAATCGCTGCGCAGGTCGGACAAACCCCGCACGGCTGGAATGGAAGTATTTTCAGTCTGATACAGAATCTTTCCAATTCGGTCATTGTGCCGATTGCAGGCGTGATTATTACATTTGTCCTGTGTTATGAACTGATTACCATGCTGACAGAGAAAAATAATATGCACGAGATAGATACTTGGATGTTTTTCAAGTATTTTTTCAAGATGTGGGTGGCAGTTTATCTTGTCAGCAATACCTTCACGATTGCGATGGCAGTCTTTGATGTGGGACAGCATGTAGTAAATGCCGCAGGCGGCTCTATCAATTCGCAAACAGCTATTAACGTAGATTCCATGATTGAAGCCATGAATACGGCAATGGAGTCTATGGAAATAGGGGAATTGGTCACACTGGCACTGGAGACGATGGTGGTCAGCCTGTGCATGAAGGTGATGTCTGTACTGATTACCGTCATCCTGTTTGGAAGGATGATAGAAATTTACCTCTATACTTCGATTGCACCGATTCCGTTTGCAACCATGTCCAACCGGGAATGGGGGCAGGTAGGAACAAATTATTTCCGGGGGCTTCTGGCACTCGGATTTCAGGGATTTTTTATGATGGTGTGTGTAGGCATTTATGCGGTGCTTGTATCCACTATCCAGATTTCAGACAATATGCATTCAGCATTGTTTGGAGTGGCGGCATATACGGTCATTCTCTGCTTTAGTCTGATGAAAACCGGAAACCTGTCACGCTCTATTTTCAATGCACACTAAGGAAACAATGGAGAAAAAATATAACATTATTTATGCTGATCCGCCCTGGAGATATGACATGAACCGGGGACAGGGGGCGGCAGAAAACCACTATCCAACTATGAGTATTCAGGAAATATGCAGACTTCCTGTTGCAGAACTTGCAGCAAAGGACTGTGCTTTGTTTTTATGGGTAACATTTCCGCAGCTTCAGGATGCAATGAAACTTTTTGAAGCATGGGGATTTACCTATAAGACACTTGGGTTTGCATGGGTAAAACAGAATAAATCCGGAAAAGGATTCTTTTTCGGGATGGGCTATTGGACACGTTCCAATGTGGAAATCTGTCTGCTTGGGATTAAGGGACATCCAAAGCGGATATCGAAAAGTATCTCTCAGCTTATCATAAGCCCATTGGAACAGCACAGTAAAAAGCCGGATGAAGTCCGGAAGAGGATTGTGGAATTATTTGGAGAACTGCCGAGAATTGAACTGTTTGCAAGGCAGAAAACATCCGGTTGGGATGTGTGGGGAAATGAAGTTGAAGGTTCTGCATCGTCCCGGATTTTAGAAAATGCAGGGAAAGGAGATGGTAATCGTGGCATTTGTATCAGTACCCAAAGATTTGACAAAGGTAAAAAATAAGGTTGTTTTAAACCTCACGAAACGGCAGCTTATCTGTCTGGTGATTGCGGCGGCTGTGGGGCTTCCATTTTATTTTCTGACAAGGGAATGGATTGGAACAAGCAATGCGGCAACAGGTATGGTCATTCTTATGCTTCCGGCATTTATGTTTGCCATGTATGAAAAGGACGGCCTGCCTTTGGAAAAGATTCTCTTAAATGTCATTCATGTAAAACTGCGGTATCCTGCCATCCGCAGGTATGAGATTGAGAATCTGTACGAAATACAGGAAACAGTAACGACTGAGAAAAGAAAGAGAGGAGGAAGCGGACATGCAGAGAAAAAGAAAAGGAAATGATAGACAGGCGTACCAGTCTCATATCAAAAGGCAGGAAGCCTATGAAAGAGGCTGGCTGGATGATGCGGACGAGGAATATCCGGATTATGGAGAGGCAGAAGCCTATGATACAGAAAAAATGGCAGGCCTTGTAAGGGGACAGCCTGTGGTGTCCGGTTATGAAGCTCTGGAACGCAGAAGGGGCAGGAGAAAACCACCCAGAAAACTTACCAGGCGTGAAAAAAGGGCTATGAAAAAAGCAGAAAAAATGAATGAGAAGCTGCGCAGAGAGCAGGAAAAAGCAGAGAAAAAGGCAGCTAAAAAAGAAGCAAAGCTGGCAGCAAAAGAAGAAAGAGCCGCTTTAAAAAAGGAAAAAAAGAAAAAGCATAAAACGGTAAATTATTCTGCGGCATCCGAGAAACCGGGGAGAAAAAGAAAGGGACGAAATACAGTCGGATCACAGAAGATTGTGGAGAAGAAACCTTCAAAAGCAGAATTGAAAAAGGAAAAGGAGAAGCGTCTTTCGGCACAGAAATCCATACCATACCGGGAAATGGCAAAGGACGGTATCTGCCGGGTACAGGAGAAATATTATTCCAAAACCATCCGATTTTATGACATTAACTACCAGTTGGCACAGAACGAAGATAAGAATGCCATTTTTGAAAACTGGTGTGACTTCCTCAATTATTTTGACAGCAGTATCCATTTTCAGGTGTCCTTTATCAACCATCACAGCAGTATGAAAGAATTTGAATCCGCTATTCAGATCAGACCGCAGAATGACGCATTTGACGATGTGCGTATGGAGTATGCACAGATGTTAAAAAATCAGCTGGCAAAAGGAAATAATGGCCTGGTACGGACGAAATACATTACATTTGGAATTAAGGCGGAGAACATCCGGGAAGCAAAGCCGAAGCTGGAACGTATCGAAGCGGATATTTTAAATAACTTCAAGGTTCTCGGAGTGTCGGCTTATCCGCTGTCCGGGGAGGAACGGCTTCAGATTCTCTATGAAACCTTTAACCCGGAAGAAAAAGTGCCGTTCCAGTTCTCTTATGACAGGGTACTGCGAAGCGGAATGGGGACAAAAGACTTTATTGCACCTACCAGTTTTGTGTTCCGGGACGGAAAGACCTTTCAGATGGGAAATACCATCGGTGCAGCATCTTATTTACAGATACTTGCACCGGAGCTGACAGATAAGATGCTGGCAGAGTTTTTGGATATGGACAGAAATCTGATTGTAAATCTTCATATCCAGTCTCTGGATCAGATGAAAGCGATTAAGCTGGTAAAAAGTAAAGTGACGGATATTAACCGCATGAAGATAGAAGAACAGAAAAAAGCAGTACGTTCAGGGTACGATATGGACATCATTCCGTCAGATTTGAACACGTATGGCGGGGAAGCGAAGCGTCTTTTGGAAGATTTGCAGTCCAGAAATGAAAGGATGTTCCTTGTGACGGTATTGTTTTTAAATACGGCAAAGACAAAGCAGGAACTTGATAATGCGGTGTTCCAGACAGGAGGGATTGCACAGAAATATAATTGTTCATTAAGAAGATTGGACTATATGCAGGAGCAGGGATTGATGAGCAGTGTTCCGTTGGGATTGAATCTGATTCCGATTAAGAGAGCGCTGACAACTACATCCACTGCTATTTTTGTGCCATTTACCACACAGGAATTGTTCATGGCGGGAGAATCTTTGTATTACGGTTTGAACGCCCTTTCCAACAACATGATCATGGTGGACAGGAAGAAACTGAAAAATCCTAACGGACTGATTCTTGGTACGCCCGGTTCCGGAAAATCTTTTTCTGCCAAAAGGGAAATTACCAATGCTTTTTTTGTCACGCAGGATGACATTATTATCGGAGATCCGGAAGGAGAATACTATCCCCTTGTCAACGCACTTGGAGGGCAGGTTATCCATATCTCGCCTACCAGTCACGATTACATCAATCCAATGGACATCAACCTGGATTATTCTGATGATGATAACCCGCTGGGCTTTAAGAGTGATTTCATTCTGTCCTTGTGTGAGCTGATTATGGGTTCCAGAAATGGTATTGAAGCAGAAGAAAAGTCTGTCATTGACCGATGCTTGCCGATTGTATACCAGAAATATTTTGAAAACCCTGTGCCGGAGAATATGCCTGTATTGGGAGATTTGTACCAATGCCTGCGGGAACAGAAAGAGGTTCAGGCACAGAGGATTGCGACAGCATTGGAAATCTATGTCAACGGTTCCTTAAAGGTGTTCAACCACCGTACCAACGTGGAACTGAATAACCGGATTGTCTGTTTTGATATTAAGGATTTGGGAAAACAGCTTAAAAAGCTTGGGATGCTGATCGTGCAGGATCAGGTGTGGAACCGTGTGACGGTCAACCGGGCGCTGCATAAATCTACCAGATACTATATTGATGAGTTCCATCTGCTTCTGAAGGAGGAACAGACGGCGGCTTATTCCGTGGAGATTTGGAAGCGTTTCCGTAAGTGGGGCGGTATCCCGACAGGAATCACGCAGAATATCAAGGATTTGCTTGCCAGCCGGGAAATCGAAAACATATTTGAAAACTCGGACTTCATCTATATGCTCAACCAGGCGGCAGGGGACAGGCAGATTTTGGCGAAGCAGTTGAACATTTCGCCCCACCAGCTTTCCTATGTGACCAACAGCGGCGAGGGAGAGGGATTGATTTTTTATGGCAGTACCATTATCCCGTTTAAGGATAAGTTTGATAAATCCCTGCGTCTGTATGCTTTGATGACAACCAAACCTTCGGATTTGGAAGGAACAGGAGAAAAGGCGGGAAAAGCAGAATGTTAAAAACGGATACGATTATCAATGGGGACTGTCTGGAGGTGCTAAAAGTCTGCCGGATGAAAGTATCCATTGTTGTGTGACTTCTCCGCCGTATTATGCTTTACGGGATTATGGAAAGGAAAACCAGATTGGCAGGGAAGGCGCACCGGAGGAATATATCGGACATTTGGTTTCTGTGTTTTGTGAATTAAAAAGAGTCCTGCGGTCAGATGGTACGTTCTGGCTTAATATAGCAGACTGCTACAGCCGGAAATCCTATCATGGGTTGTCCGGCTGCAAGCCAAAAGAATTGATGGGACTTCCGTGGCTGCTGGCACTTACCCTGAGAAAAGAGGGCTGGTTTCTTCGCAGTGATATTATCTGGCAGAAGGATAATCCCATGCCGGAGAGTGCAAAAGACCGACCGAGCCGATGTTATGAACATATCTTCCTGCTTACAAAGTCCGGGAAATATTTTTACGACAATCTTGCCGTTGCCGAGCCGATTGCTTTAAGTACCGCCATCCGTTACCGCTATGGGAGAAAGGAAAACACAAAATATGCGGACGGCATACCGGGGCAGATGTCCAGACAGCAGATCAACAATCCCTGCAGGTATGGAAAAACAGAAATCAACCCTTTAAGGAATAAGCGGGATGTGTGGAATATCAATACCGTTCCATATAAAGGGGCACATTTTGCAGCATTTCCGCCACGTTTGGCGGAAACCTGTATCCTTGCGGGATGCCCAAAACAGGGGATTGTCCTTGATCCGTTTATGGGAAGCGGGACAACCGGGGCTGTGGCAAAAGGGTTAAACCGACAGTATATCGGGATTGAATTGAACGAGGAATACTGCAGGCTGGCGGAAGAACGGATAAAAAAGGTGTCAGGAGACAAAAAAATCGGAGAAGGATGCGTATGAGAAAATGGGCAGCCTATCTGCTTTGTTTTCTGTCACTGGCATTATTGGGAATCAGCGGACACTTCCTCGCAGACTATGCAAAACAGGAAGAAAAAGCGGATATTTTACAGGAACAGTTAAAAGAAATTTATGAAAACCAAAAAGAAGAAACAAAAGAGAAGCCCCGACAGGATGAAGAAGAGCAGAACCTCATCCATGAGGGGCTTCTTGCCCTTCATGAAAAAAACAAGGATTGTATCGGCTGGCTGACGATACCGGATACGCTTATTGACTACCCCGTTATGTACCATCCGGAAGAAGTGAATTATTATCTGAAACGGGATTTTTTCAGAGAATACTCTGCAAATGGAAGCTTGTTTCTTTCAGAAAACTGTTCCCTGAAAGATTGCGACAATCTGATCATCTATGGACACCACATGAACAGCGGAAAGATGTTTGCCGCATTGGAAGGGTATCGTGAGAGGAAGTTCTTTAAAGAGCATCCTTTTATTTTTTTCAATACGCTGCAGGGGGAAGAAAAATATCAGGTGTTTGCAGTCTTTTCCACTCCGGTTTATACGGGAAGTGATTTTGCCTATTATACGTTCACGAAAGCGGAAAACAGAAAGTCATATGAAACATTTATAGAAGCTGTAAAGGAACGGTCATTTTATGATACCGGGATTACGGCAGATTATGGAGAGAAGCTGCTGACACTTTCCACTTGTGAATATTCGCAGGAAAACGGAAGGCTGGTTGTAGTGGCAAAGAAAATAGCAGAAAAGGAGATAACAAAATAATGGTTCACACCGTAAAAGTAAAAAGAGAAGATATACCAAAAGAATTGCAAATGCTTTTGAAGAATGGAAAAGACAGCAATGGAGAAGAGGTCTTTTCCCATATGCCGGAGGATTTGATTTATCTTGCGGCACTGGTGGACATGCAGAGTTCTATGCTGCATCTTCTGATGCTTCATGGAAATCCCCTGCCGCCGGAGGCATGGAAATTTGCTGCCTCCATTCCGAAAATGGCAGATGCGACACTGGAAAAATGGGAAGAGTATGCACAGCCATATATGTAAGGAGATGAGAAATCATGCAGGAGCATGAGTACAGGGCAAGAGACAAAACCGTAAAGAAAATGAGCCGGGATGGACTGAAGGAGGAAAATCTGCACAGCAGAAAATCCATCCGGGTAAGTAACCGGGAAACAGATGATTTTTTCTGCGCAACACAGGCAGAGGATATGGAAGATTTTTCAAAGCGGGGAGAAAGGGCGGAAGATACGAAGTCTGCGAAAAAGAAGCTGTATTCGGAAAAAGCAGGCAGAACAGAAGCTGCGGAAACAGTCGGGCAGGACATGGAGGAAAGTGGAAAAAAACGGGCGGCTTCCAGAAAAATGCGGATACCGGAATCGGAGAGTGCCAGATGGCAGGAAGAAATAGAGGAAGCAGACAGCAATACAGGGGAACGTTTGTCTGATTATTCTTCCCGTGTGGAAAGTATCAGGGGGCATCCGTCCGGGGCGAGGGAATATGCAGAAGCTGCTGCATGGACAAGCCATAGCCGAAAAAAACAGCAGGTGCAGTCCTATGTCCGAAGAGAAAGGGCAGAAAAAACGGCAGAAGAAAAACAGACGGCTCAGAAAGAAAAAGAATCTTCCCGTTTTCGTAAGAACCAGGAAACAGCGGAGCAGTCGATGGAAGGGTTCCGTGAGGAAATCAAGGGAAAGATAAAGCGGGAACAGCTCCATAAAGAACAGAAGAAACAGGCAGGAAGACTTTCTTTTGGGGATGAAAGCAGCGGGATGATACAGGGAGCCGGAATTGGGATGGCAAAGAAGGCTGTTTCAGCAGGTACTGTTGCTGCATCTGCTTATGTTCATGGGAAGAGTCACGAAGCAGAACAGGAAAATGCGGCAGTGGAAGGGGCACATAAAGCGGAACTGTTGGGAGAAAAGACTGTCCGATATGCCGTTTCTCGGTCAAGCCGCAGACTGCAGGAATCCCTGCACACGGAACGGCAGGCAGAAAAAACAGCGGAAGCGGGCCGCCTGCAGTTTGAGGCGATGAAAAAAAGCGGAAAAGAAGTGGGGAAACACGCTGCCGAGGTGGAACAGTCAAAGAAGAATGCTATTTTACGCTTCTGGCAGAAAAGGCGTTACAAACAGGCTTATGCTGCGGCGAAGGAAGGGAAAAAAGCAACGGAGGATACCATCCGGGTTACAGAAACCATTGCGGTCAAAGCAAAGAAGGTACTGCAGGAGATTCTTTGCAGGAACCGGGCAATTTTCGCAGGTATAGGTGTCTGCGTATTGTTGTTCGCAGTGATGGCAGCCTCACTCAGCAGCTGCAGCGCCAGCATTCAGGGCGGCAGTACCACAATTATTTCTACCACCTATGCCAGCGAGGATGAAGATATTTATGCGGCAGAAAATGCTTATGCACAGCTTGAAGCGGCATTGAATAATCAGATTAACAGCATGGAAGCCACACATCCAGAATATGAGGAATACCGCTATCAGGTAGACGAAATCAGCCATAATCCATACCACCTTATCTCCTACCTGACAGTTAAATACGGGGATTTTACATATGCACAGGTGGCTTCGGAGATTGAAGAAATCTTCCGGGAACAGTACAGCATACATACGGAGAGTGTGCGTGAAACAGTGACAGAAACACAGACGGTACGGGTTGGGGAATCACTGGGACAGGTAGTAACCAGTGGATATTGCAACTGTCCGATCTGCTGCGGCGTCTGGTCCGGCGGATCGACAGCCAGCGGAGCCATGCCGCAGGCAAACCACACGATTGCGGTAGACGCTTCCAATCCTTTTGTACCTCTGGGCACGAAGATTGTGATGAATGGTGTGGAGTATGTTGTAGAAGATACAGGCGCTTTTGACCAGTACGGGGTGCAGTTCGATGTTTATTATGGAGACCATGCAGCCGCTTCTGCACACGGACATCAGACATGGGAAGCATACATAGCAGATGACAATGGAAGTCAGGAAGTGGAAGTGACCAGTACCAGAGAGGTAAACAGGCTGGAAACAGTGCTGACAAACCATAATCTGGATACTGTGCTCAGAAACAGAATGAATGACGAGGAAGAACAGCGGTATGATTATTACAATCTGACATATGGGAACCGTGATTATCTGTTTGATGTAAATACGCTGCCCAGTGGCGGAGGTTCCGGTGGTTTTGGCTATGAAATTCCGGCAGAGGCATTGTCAGATGAAAAATTTGCAAACATGATCCATGAAGCAGAAAAATATCTGGGATACCCGTATGTGTGGGGCGGCGCTTCGCCCAGTACCAGTTTTGACTGTTCCGGATTTGTCAGTTGGGTAATCAATAACTGCGGAAACGGCTGGAATGTAGGAAGGCAGACGGCAGACGGGCTTCGTTCCTGCTGTGCATATGTATCGCCGTCCGAAGCAAAACCGGGAGATCTGATTTTCTTTCAGGGTACTTACAATACGCCGGGAGCCAGTCATGTGGGAATCTATGTAGGAGACAACATGATGATCCACTGCGGCAATCCCATCCAGTATGCGAATATCAGTTCTGCATATTGGCAGGAACATTTCATGGCGTTTGGAAGAATCCAGTAGGAGGTTAAGAAAGTGAATATGAAATTAAAAAAGGTTCTGGATGAAATCCAGAAAACAGAGGAAAGAATTACCGAGTGGCAGGAACATTTAAGGGAACTGAATATCCGAAAAAAGCAGTTGGAGGATGCGGAGATTATTAAAAGTATCCGTTCCATGAAATTAAACAGCCGGGAACTTCTGGTAGTATTGGACAAAATCCAGAATGGAACGGCTGTTTTTCCGTATCTGACGGAAGAAACTACTGTGCCGGATACAAAAAAAGAAGAGGATTGGAAGGATATTGCAGAAGAAAGAAAACTGCCGGGACATAGGGCAGAAGAAAAGGAGGATGAACATCGTGAGAATGAAAATTAAAAAGTGGCTGGCAGCGTTTACAGTGGCGGCAGGGATGGTCTTGCCTGCCACGACTGCCTTTGCCTTTACGGATGAAGCGGCTCAGCAGGCGGTGGAAGCACCTGCGCCAACAGAGACGCCAGTACAGGAGGAAGAACCGCCGAAGACAGAGGAAACACCTTTTTCTGTTCCGGGGAACGGAAGTCTGGCAGATGATAAATCAGGGGACAGCACAAAAGAGTTCCTTACGGTACAGACAAAGAACGGCAATACGTTTTTTCTTGTGTTGGACCGTTCCAGTAACAAAGAAAACGTATATATGCTTTCCATGATTGATGAGGATGATCTGGCAGAGTTTGTTACGGAAACAAAGAAACAGGAAACAGAACAGCCAACAGTCATTACACCACAGCCGGAGACAAAACCTGCAGTTGAGGAAACGGAAAAGGAGCCGGAAAAAGAAAGTAAAGAGACTAATACCGGGGCGTTGCTTGCCATTGCGCTGCTTGCCGTAGCAGGATGCGGTGGTGTTTATTATTTTAAGGTTGTAAAGCCTAAAAAAGAGGAAGAGGATGCCGGAGATGAGGATTTGGAATTTTATGAAGGAGATTACATCAACGAAGATTCTGAAAACCACATGGACGAGGATGACACAGAAGAATAAAAAACAAAGTTAAGGATGGATAGGAAAAGGGCAGCCGAAAAGAAAACGGCTGTCCTTTTTTGGAAAGGAGAATGGAATGTATTTAGTGATTGGAGAGAAACCCAGTGTATCTCAGACATTGGCGAAAGTATTGGGAGCAGGAAAAAGACAGGATGGTTATCTGTCAGGTGCAGACTGTATCGTTAGCTGGTGTCTCGGACATCTGGCGGAATACGTGTCCCCGGAGGTATATGACAGCCGCTATGAGAAATGGGAGTTTTCACAGCTTCCTATTTTACCGGAACATTGGCAGCTTGCGGTGGCAAGGGATAAGAAAAAACAATTTGAGGTATTGAAAAAACTGCTGAACCGTCCGGATTTAGAGTATGTGGTGAATGCCTGTGATGCCGGAAGGGAAGGGGAACTGATTTTTAAGCGTGTTTATGACTTGTCCGGAAGCAGGCTTCCCGTAAAAAGACTGTGGATCAGTTCGATGGAGGATGGTGCAGTTCGTGACGGATTTGCTCATTTAAAGGACGGCAGGGAGTATGGGAATCTCTGTGAAGCTGCTGTGTGCAGGGCAAAGGCGGACTGGCTTATCGGCATGAATGCAACCAGAGCCTTTACAACGAAATATTATAAACGTCTGGTGATCGGAAGAGTCCAGACGCCAACGCTTGCCATGCTGGTGGAACGGCAGGAAAAAATAGATACTTTTGTAAAAGAACCTTTTTACAAAGTTACGCTTACAGGAGATGGATTTACTGCGGTATCTGAAAATTTTAAGGAAGAGACAGAAGCAAGGAGACTGGCAGAGAGCTGTCAGGGAGAAAAGGCGGTAATTGTAAAGGTAGAAAAGAAGCAGAAGAAAACGATGCCGCCGAAACTCTATGACCTTACGACATTACAGAGGGAGGCAAACCGATTCTTTGGGTACACAGCACAGGAAACATTACAGGAGCTTCAGGAACTTTATGAGGACAAGCTGGTAACTTATCCCCGTACAGACAGCCAGTATATTACGGAAGATATGGAACAGTCAACGATGGAACTCTTGGAGGTGCTGCCGGAGATACTGCCCTTTTTAGAGGGGAATATGGGATACGATGTAGGCAGAATTATCAATAATGACAAGGTTTCTGACCACCATGCACTGCTTCCTACAAAGGAATCGGTCAAAAAAGGATTCTCACAGCTTACGGAAAAACAGAGGAACCTATATTGTATGATCGGACAGCGTCTTGCTCAGGCAGTTTCCAAAGAATGTACATATGAAGAAACACAGATTACGGTACAGTGTGCGGGACATGAATTTATGGCAAAAGGAAAGCGTATGACAGAACCTGGATTTTGGAAAATTGCCACCGGGTTTAGGGCATCCCTGAAAAAATCAGGAGAGGAAGAAACGGATACAAATAAAGAGGAATTATTGGAAGAGAATCTACAGGAGGGGATGGAGTTTTCCCGTATACAGGCGGAGGCAGACAGACATTTTACATCACCTCCGAAAGCATTTACGGAAGATACTCTGTTAATGGCAATGGAGACTGCAGGAAACAAAGAGTTTGATGCAGAAACAGAGAAAAAAGGGCTTGGCACACCTGCCACAAGAGCTGCTGTTATCGAAAAGCTGGTGTCTTCCGGTTATGCCCTCCGCAAAGGAAAACAGATACTTCCAACAGTGGATGGAAAAGCATTGACGGCAGTGATTCCAACGTATCTGAAATCTGCCGCCATGACAGCAGAATGGGAGAACCGCCTGCTTTTGATAGAAAGAGGGCAGCTTGATGGCAAAGAGTACAGAACTTGTAAAAACTGTCATGGAGGGATGTAAAGAAATACCGGAGGAAGAACTGCAGCGATTCCATCCGAGGGAACAGATTGGCATCTGCCCGCTTTGCGGCAGCCCGGTATATGAGGGAAAACAGAATTTTTACTGTTCCAGCCGGGAGTGTTCCTTTGCCTTGTGGAAAGAAAACCATTATCTTTCCGGTATGAGAAAACAGC
>ENA-OVFS01001723-OVFS01001723.1-human-gut-metagenome-genome-assembly--contig:-NODE-1723-length-12354-cov-3.189446_pt1 | contig 12354 bp, 14 predicted proteins | sample MGYA00237763_ERZ505405 | MGnify/ENA primary metagenome ERZ505405 (study PRJEB26158, sample SAMN06016401) | human gut metagenome | biome: human gut; feature: ankylosing spondylitis patient; material... | reverse complement strand
TCTTTTTCAATTGTATCTAATATATTTTGAATAAAAGAAGCATCCTCTTGAACACATTTAGTAAGGGCTTCTTCTACTTCAATCCCTTCAAATAAATGATTTCTAAAACCATCATGATAAAGAAATGGTAAAACCACATCATAAACACTCATTGGAACATGCCCATACCCTTTTGTAAAGTTATATAGGATTGCAAGTCCTAAATTTTCATCTTTCATCTTATCTACTAACTTCATTTTGATCCTCCATAAATAATTTTATTTTTACACGATGTCTTTCTTGTTTTGTAAGATCATCATAGAATACAAAACAATACTTAAACACTTGATCTTTACGATTATATTTCAATAAATTATAACTTAAATAACTGCTTTTTCTTTCTCTGGTACCTCCTCCACAAGAAGAACCTCCTGCCATAATATACGTATTTCCTTTTTTTACAACACAAGGAATATGCTTGTGTCCATGGAAAATATAACGTACATGATGTTTTTCTAACCAATACATTACATCTTGAGCATCCACAAGGGCTTTTGTCGAGTCAGCAATTTTTCCCATGAATAGTTTTTCATTCCATTTTATTTTCAAAAAATCATCTTTTCTAAGTGGCATTAAATGATGATGCATCATAGCAATCAAAGTATAATCCTCTAAATGATTAATAGATAATAACTCATCTTCAATTTCTTGTAAAAGTCTTTGTCCGACCATTCCCCTTGCTAGATTTCCTTGAGAAGTAGAATCTATTTTGATCACAATCATTTTAACATCCGGATAAACTTTAATATTTTCTCCTAGCAAATAAGCTACCACTTTTGTCTTTTGTTTTTTTAAAAGATTCAAGCCATAAACAATGACGTCATGATTTCCTAAAACAAACGTTACATCACTATGATATTTCCTTTTTAAACGATTCATAAAATGAGAGGCTGCATACATATTTTTACGATTAGGCGAATTCATTAGATCACCCGTAATCAAAAATTTAAGTTGATGATCATGAGGAAGCATATGATAAAGTTCATCTAGACTATCCTGTAATACAATAAGTCCATTGTCTGTTTTCTTTGTTCCTAAATGAAGATCGCTTAGTTGTATAAAATATTGATCTTCATTTGTTTGACATTTCTTTTCAAAAATCTTATTTGTTTCTATTAGTCTAAAACATTCTTTTACTTCCTCTATGTTTTTTACAGGATAAAAAACACTTTGCTCTCCTTTAAATATAAAAACACCCGGCCAACGATCTATTTGATAAAGAGCATTTAAAAACAGATGAAAAGGTCCATATAAAGAGATATCTTCTTTCAATGCCTTTTTTATACGAAAAACGCGCATCAAATCATGATTATAACTATTATCAAAATTTTCAAAGAATTGCTGATCGATTCCCAATAATAAAATGACTTGATATTTTTCTTTTTCCTTTGCTATATATTTATGAAAATCATGTGCATAACTTGTTTTAAAAGCCGTATCATAGGTTTCAAAGTTTTTACTTCTAAAAAGTAACTCACATTCATTTTTTTGAATTTGATGTACAAATGGAAATTTTATATTTTGTTTTGTTAACCAATTTTTAAATTCTACAAGTTGTTCATAACTTGCATACACATACCTAAATGACTTATTACCGTCTTTAAAAATAAAATTAAAATAGAGATTCATCAAATCATATTCATTCATGTGTGTCACCTCCCACATATTATACACAAAAAAAAGCCTAACGAATAGGCTTTTAGAATTTTAAATTTCTTGGAGTTCTTGGGAATGGTTCAACATCTCTAATATTTTGCATACCTGTTAAATACATTAAGAAACGATCGAATCCTAAACCAAATCCAGCATGTTTACATCCACCAAAACGACGTAGATCCATGTACCATTGTAATCCTTCTTTGGCCATTCCTTTTTCATCCATAATTTTTTCTAAGACATCATATCTTTCTTCACGTTGTGATCCACCAACAAGTTCACCAATTCCTGGAACAAGTAAATCACAAGCAGCTACTGTTTTACCATCATCATTTAAACGCATATAAAATGCTTTGATTTCTTTAGGGTAATCTGTTAAAAATACTGGTCCACCAACAATTTTTTCACAGATATAACGTTCGTGTTCTGAATTTAAATCCATACCCCATTCTACTTTATTTTCAAATTTAACATCTGCTTTTAATAAATAATCGATTGCTTCTGTATAAGTCATACGTTTAAAATCACTATCTCTAACTGCTTTGATACGTTTGATACATTCTTTATCAATCATGCTTTCAAAGAATTTCATTTCTTCTGGTGCATTATCTAAGACATAATCAATACAGTATTTAACCATATCTTCAATTAAATCCATATCATCTTCTAAGTCAGCAAAAGCAATTTCAGGTTCAATCATCCAGAATTCACTAGCATGTCTTGAAGTATTTGAATTTTCCGCTCTAAAGGCAGGTCCAAATGTATAAACATCACGATATGTTAAAGCAAAAGCTTCAACATGTAATTGTCCTGTAACTGTAAGATAAGCTTCTTTTCCAAAGAAATCTTTATCAAATTCAGTATCATCGATTGTTGTTGCTCTAAACATTTCTCCAGCACCTTCACCATCATTTGAAGTAATGATTGGTGTATGGACATAAACGAATCCTTGGTTTTGGAAGAATTCATGAATAGCCATCGATAAAACAGATCTTAATCTAAAGATTGCATAAAAAGTATTTGCTCTTGGTCTTAAGTGAGGAATTTCTCTCATGTATTCAAAAGAATGTCTTTTCTTTTGTAATGGGAAATCTTCATCACAAGTTCCTTCAACCACTAAATGTGTTGCTTCAATTTCAAAAGGTTGTTTTCCATCTGGTGTTAATTTTAATTTACCAGTTACTTTAACAGCACTTCCTGTAGAAATATGAGAAGCTTCTTCATAATTATCAATAATTTCATCTAAATAAACAACTTGTACATTTTTAAAATATGTTCCATCATTTAAAGCTAAAAATCCGACTTTCCCACTATTTCTATTTGTACGGATCCATCCTTGTAATTCAACATATTCAATACCATCTAATTGATTTCTATCATTGATATATAATTCGTATAATTCTCTTACTGTAATAAATTCAAACATTTTTCTCTCCCTATTCTTGATCATTTGATTTCATTTTAATTACTAATTCTTGAATAGCTACCACAACATCTACTGTTTGGACTTCAACGCCTTCTTGAACCATAAAATGACTATGCGTAAAATCTACAATTCCTTTAATGCCTAATTTCATTAAACGATCCACTGTTTCTTGAACATTTTCTGAAATCGCCAAAATAGCAATTTTACAATCACTTGGAAAAGTTTCTTCCAACTTGTCAATATGACAAATTTTCACACCAAATCTTTCCCCTTCTTTATTTTTATCCATATCATAACCACAAACAATCTTACCTACTGTATATTGCCAACGATTATATTTTAAAATGGCACTTCCTAAATTACCAACCCCAATTAAAATAATAGGTTCATCTAATCCTAAACCTAAAACTTCACTTAAACCATCTATAAGATGTTTAACATCATAGCCTCTTCCACGTCTACCAAAATTATCCGTTTTTGATAAATATGTAAAATCACGCCTAATTGTTGTATCTTGTATTCCTGTAATTTCAAACAATTCACTCGATAAACATGTTTCTTTTCCTTCATGTTGCATTTTTCTAAGCGCTTTTAAATAAACAGGAAAACGGGACATTGTCGCTTTTGATATTTTTTTCTCCACACTAATCCCCTCCTAATGATTCTAATTCTAAATCAAGATGTGGTTTAATGCCAAGCGATAAATCACTAAACTTATTATTATCATACATAACTTTTCCTGCTAAAGCAATCATCATTGCATTATCTGTACAACATTTCATTGGTGGAAGAGACAATTGTACGTCTTCTAACATGGCAACTTGCTCTTTCATCTTTTCTCTTAAACCCCTATTAGCAGAAACCCCACCAGCTAACATAATTTCTTTAACACCATATTCTTTAGCCGCTCGAATCGTTTTATCGACCAAAACATCAACAACAACATTTTGAAAAGACGTTGCTAAATCATTTTGATTGATTTCTAATCCTTTTTGTTTATGATTATGTGCTAAATTAATAACCGCTGATTTTAATCCACTAAAACTAAAATTATAACTATCATCATCCAATGGTTTAGGTAAAGCATAACTTGCCTTTCCTAAATGTGCCATCTTATCTAAAACAGGCCCTCCAGGATAAGGTAAATTTAAAACTCTTCCCACTTTATCATATGCTTCTCCAACAGCATCATCTAAAGTTTCACCAATCACTTCAAAAGAATAAGGATGTTTCATCAAGACAAGCTCTGTATGCCCACCACTGACTACAAGACATAGTGCTGGATAAACAATATCTTTTTCATAATTATTTGCATAAATATGCCCTGCAATATGATGAACCCCAATTAATGGTTTATCATAAGCCAAAGAAAGTGTTTTAGCAACTTGTAAACCAATATGTAAAGAGCCAACAAGTCCTGGACCTTTTGTTACACAAATAGCATCAAGGTCTTCCATTTTTATATTTGCTTGTTTTAACGTTTCTTTTAAAACAACAGATACACATTCAACATGCTTACGGCTGGCAATTTCAGGGACAACACCACCATACATTGCATGTATGTCGATTTGACTTGCCACGACACTACTCAAAAATTCTCTTTGATCTTTTAAGACAGCCATCGCCATTTCATCACAACTTGATTCAATTGCTAGTAATAATGACATCTCTATCCCTCCAATTCCTTGATCATTAAATACGCATCTTCACCATTGCTATAGTATCTTTTTCTAACAGCAACATTTTTAAACCCAAATTTTTGATATAAAGCAATTGCTTTTACATTTGAAACACGTACTTCTAAATTAACATTTTGATAATGTAATTCTTCACTTTTTTCAAGAGCGTATTCCTTGAAAATGTCGATCTGTCGCAATTGTTGTAATTTGACATTGATCACCTAAAAACCATAATCCTATGTATCCAATAATTTGATTTTCTTTTTCAAGAATATAATACCCCGCCATAGGATTCTCTTTTAATTCATGTATAAAATCTTCTTCATTCCATGGTGATAAAAAAAGATCTTTTTCTAATTCTACAATTCTTTTTAAATCATCAACTTTCATTTCTCTTATTGACATATTTTTTTAGCCTCAACTTCCTTAATATATCTTGGAACAAGACCATCAACATTTTCTATTTCTTTTTCTAAAGTAGAAAGTGTATAAATATGATCGGCAAGATCCACTTCTTTTTCAGGTATTCCTACTAAATGTGTATCACCAACAATTTCATAATCACTATATTGTTTTTGATAATTTTCAAATTCATCAATATTTATTAAACAATCATCAACAATAACCTTTCCTTCATTGTAAATTCCTAGAAATAATTTATGGCTTCTTGCATCTAAAATAGAAATAGCTTTTTTCATTCCTGCCATCGCCTTTAAAGAAGAAACAGTTTTTACCTTAATATTCATCGTTGCATTTAATGTTTTCGCAATCGTTAAAGCAACACGTACACCGGTATAAGAACCCGGTCCAATAGTAATGACCATTTCATCAAAATCGCTCATTTTTAAATAATTTTCTTGTAATAACTTTTGTAAATAAACGATTGCATACTCAGATTGCTTTCGATTTACTTCTTCTTGTAAAGAAGCTAAACATTTTTGATTTTCATATAAAGCTACTACTAAATACTTATTAGCACTATCCATGACAATTGTTTTCATATTCAATCTCCTTTACAAGTTCTTCGTATTTTTTACCAATTGGTTTTAAAATAAATTCTCTACGATCATCATCGATTCTTTTTATCGTCATTGCTAAACGTTCTTGAGGTAAAATATCTTCTAAAAATTCTGGCCACTCAACCACACAAATATCGTCACTATCAAAAATTTCTTCAAAGCCTAAATCTTCACTTTGTCCTTCTAAACGATAAGCATCAAAATGAGATAATTGATAATTTCCCTGATATTGTTTTAAAATTGTAAAAGTTGGTGAATTAATAATTCTTTTAATTCCTAAACCCTTTCCTATTCCTTTAGTAAAGGTTGTTTTGCCTGCACCCAAATCACCATTAAGTGTCAATAACATATGCGGTTTTAGTAATTTTCCTAAATATTCACCAAAAGCTAATGTTTCATCTCTATTATTTATAGTAATCACTTTTTCCATAATAACCCTCTTTTAAATCTTGATAAAAACTATACCATTTCTTAGTAAAATTCTGATCAAATGGTCCTCCCTTTTTTACTGCTAAATCAATCAAAACATCTAGTTGTTTCTTTAAAATTTTGTCTAATTCATCACTATAGCCCATTTCACGAGCATGTTGACGATATTCTTCTTGATCTAAAATACGATAGTTTCCATCTGGAAATACTTTTAAATCTAAATCATAATCAATATATTTTAAAGCCTCTCCATCATATAAAGTTGGTGAAGCAATATTACTATAATAATACACTCCAGTTTTTCTAATCATACAAATGACATTGTACCATTTATGTTTGGGCATATACCAAATAGCAGGTTCACGTGTATGCCACATTCTGCCATCTGATTCTGTCACCAATGTCCGATTATTAATAACAATGTAATGATCATCCGTTTCTTGCAAAACAAGTCCCTTTGACCAACATCTATGTATTTTACCATTATGTTTATATCCATGTATTAAGATTTTCTTTCCTACAATATCTTCCACACCAAACGACTCCTTATTAACATTTACATTATACACAAATTCATCTTTCTTTCAAAGAAAAAAAGACTCGAAACGAGTCTTATAAATGAACTGCTTTTTTAAGCCTTGGATATAAAATCACAAACAAAATAAAGCAAGCAATGATTGTTGCAATATTATAAGGTAAGTTATAAGTTAAGTTTGCTTGTAATGGTGTTTGGAAAGCATACCATCCTGAAATCAAATGACAAATCGTTTTTAAAACACCCATTACGATAATTCCAACAGGTAGTTCATACTTACCCACCTTTAATAAAGGAATAAGTGGTGTAAGTCCAATTAAAACCATTGGTAATAAATAATCAAAGATTACCGATAAAGGACCATAAAATGTTGCAAGTCCTAAAGCAAAATGTAGACCTAAACAAACAAGTGAAACAATCAAACTGTAACCCCAATTCATCAAATAGCCACATAAAATAATTGCAACAAGCGAAAAAGCACAGTTACCACCTTTTGGCATCTCATAAAATTTTGTGCAATATTCTAAAACAACTTGCATTGCCGCAAACATTGCCATATAAGCCATATTCTTCGTAGTTAATTTAACTTCCATAGTCATCCTCCTTTAAATGAGGCAAAATAAAAACCTTTTTACATACGCAAAAAGGCAAATAAACTATTTTGCACTCTCTACGCTAGCATTACCTAGTTCAGATTATAAGGGACAAGGTTTTCACCTTTCTCAGCATTTTGCGCCCCTGGCAAGTCTTACTATAAATCAATCTCTTCTTTTTTTCAATCTTTTTATAGTTTTTTCTTCCTTGTCGGTGTTATAATGGAAAAGTATTAATAAGGAGGACTTGAATGTTATGTCAAAAATTATTTCCGTAAACGCTGGAAGTTCATCTTTAAAATTCCAATTATTTGAAATGGATGATGAAACTGTTATTACTTCTGGTGTTATTGAAAGAATTGGTTTAGAAGATTCTATTTTTACTATTAAGTATAATGGAGAAAAAGATGTCACAACTTTACCAATCGAAAACCATAAAGTTGCTGTTCAACTTTTATTAGACACTTTAATCAAAAAAGAAATTGTTAAAGATTTAGACGAAATCAAAGGTGTAGGTCATCGTGTAGTTCAAGGTGGAGCTTATTTTGATCAATCAGTAATCATTGATGATGATGTAGTTGCTAAAATTGATGAATTAAAATCATTAGCACCTTTACACAACCCTGCTCACTTAACTGGATATTATGCTTTTAAAGAAGCAATTCCTAATGCTGGAGCTGTTGCTGTATTTGATACAGCTTTCCATCAAACATTAGAACCAAAAAGTTATATTTATCCAATTCCTTACAAATATTATGTAGAAAACAAAGTACGTAAATACGGTGCTCATGGAACAAGCCATTTCTATGTTTCATCTCGTTGTCGTGAAATGATGGGAAACCCTAAACACTCACGTATTATCGTTGCTCACCTTGGAGCTGGTGGTTCTTTAACTGCTGTTAAAGATGGTAAATCAATCAATACATCTATGGGATTTACACCTCTTGCTGGTATTATGATGGGAACACGTTCTGGAGATGTTGATCCTTCAGTTATCGATTATTTAATCGAAGAAGTTGGTTTAGATATGAAAGAAGTCATCAAGATGCTTAATAAAGAATCTGGATTACTTGGTGTTTCTGGTGTATCAAGTGACTTTAGAGATGTACAAGAAGCTGCTGCCAACGGTAATGAAAGAGCGCAACTTGCCTTAGATATTTTCTTTAGAAGAGTTATTGCTTATATCGGTCGTTACTTCATTGCTTTAGGTGGAGTTGATGCTATTTGCTTTACAGCAGGTATTGGAGAAAACTCATTCTTTGCAAGAAAAGAAATTTGTAATTTATTAGCTGAAGCTTTAGGTATTGAAATTGATGATGATGCAAACGTTAATGGTAAAGGTGATCGTTTAATTTCTACGCCAAATAGTAAAGTTAAAGTTTACGTTATTCCAACAAACGAAGAATTAGTTATCGCTAGAGATACTAAGAGGTTGTTAAATTTATAAGATAAAAGAAAGGTCTCCTCGTGAGACCTTTTAATATTCATCATCTTCATCAAAAATAATATGTTTTATGTGATTTTCTATTTCTTTTTTATCCGTAATTACATTGCAAAATCTTTTTCTAATATCTAATCTTTGAAGATCAACAACACGCATATCACTCAACTGCATACGACTCCTTATTGGATATTTTCTTATTTTTGCACGAATATCTAATTCATATTCAGTTGCTTCTGGCGAATCTTCTTTAATAGATGTACAGGGAATAACGAGCATTTTCGACCCAAAATCTTTTAAAACGTAGACCAATGCCCATCCATCAATTCTTTAGGGAATCCTCTACCAATATTAAAATAGGCCATTTGGTGAACCATAGGTCGACGAGAAACATGATAATAAGTTTGATCAGGTTCTGGATTCTCTTCTTCAACTAATTGACAATAAAAATACTCTAATTGTCTTGTTTGATGCAATAAAGAATAGGTATACTTTTCTACATCATAGCATTCTGTTTCTTTCAAATTTTTTAATGATTTTTTCATTTCGTCCATATTATATTCTACAGACATCTCACTTTTTTTATTTTCCATAAAAATACCTCCATTATTATATCGCCAAAAAAAATCATTTTTTCTTCTTTTTTTAAAAAATTTGTAGTTGATTTATAAATAAGTACTCTATATAATAGATGCGGTTATAAAATGAGATTTGAAAATAGAGCGCCAGGACTGCATTGCAGTTGACGAGGACTAGACTTATCGAAAAATTCGGCGGATGGTCTAGAGGTATGATACTACCTAAACGATGAACAAAAACTACAAGTGATTGTAAAACAAATTCATCTGGTATCCTCTTTTTTATAACCACACATATAAATATATAAAGGAGGATTTTTTATGTGTGGAATTACTGCCATTAGTGCAAACAAAGAAGCCCTACCATTCTTACTTCAAGGGCTAGAAAAACTAGAATACCGTGGATATGATTCAGCGGGTATTACAACAATTGAAGGAAACCATTTATTTACAAAAAAAGCTAAAGGCCGTCTTCAAAATTTAAAAGATTTATTAAAAGATGAAAATGTTTTAGGTTATGTTGGGATTGGTCATACTAGATGGGCTACTCATGGAATCCCATCAAATTTAAACTCTCATCCTCATACTAATAATGATGAGACTATTTCTTTAGTTCATAATGGAATTATTGAAAATTATAGAGAACTTAAAGAAATCTTAATTTTACAAGGATATCAATTTCATTCTGAAACAGATAGTGAAGTTGTTGTTCATATGATGGATTATTACTATAAAAAAGAAAAAAATTTACAAAAAGCATTAGAAAGAGTTATTACAAGAATTGAAGGAAGCTATGCTTTATGTATTGTTTCAACAATTGAGCCTGATAAAGTCTTTATCGCTAAAAAAGACAGTCCATTAGTTATTGGAAAAACAGCTGATGCTTCTGTCGCTGCCAGTGATATTCCAGCTATTTTAGATTATACAAAAGATGTTTATTTCTTAGAAGATTATGAAATCGCTATTTTAAATAAAGGAAATGTTTCTTTCTTTGATCAATACGGAAATCCTATTGAAAAAGAAATCACTACTATTCCTTATGATAATGAAGCTGCTCAAAAAGGTGGATATGATACATTCATGTTAAAAGAAATTCATGAACAACCATATGCTATTGCTGAAACTTTAAGAGGACGTGTTGAAGGAACAGATCGTATCATTTTACCTGAACTTGATGCCATTCATGATAAATTCAAAACTTTCAACAAAGCTTACTTTGTTGCTTGTGGAACTGCTTATCACGCTTGTCTTTCAGGAGCAAATATTTTAGAAAGATTAACAGGAATCCCTACTTTTACTCAAGTTGCCAGTGAATTTAGATATTGTGATCCTATCGTTGATGAAAAAACAATGTGTGTCTTTGTTTCTCAATCAGGAGAAACAGCTGATACAATGGCTGCTTTACGTTTAGCTAAAGAAAAAGGATGTACAACAATTGCAGTTGCAAACGTTTTAGGATCATCTATTTCTCGTGAAGCTGATCATACAATTTATACATGTGCTGGTCCTGAAATTGCTGTTGCTTCAACAAAAGCTTATACAACACAATTAATTGTCTTATTATTACTTGGTATGTATATTTCTCAAGCTTTAGGAAATGAAAACGAAGATTATAAACGTATTATTGAAGGTATTGCTTCATTACCTCAACATATTGAAAACATCTTAAAAGATGAAAAAACATTTGAACATTATGCATCTTATTTAAAAGATTTAAAAGATACTTATTATATTGGTAGAAGTTTAGATTATGCTACTGTTTTAGAAGGAGCTTTAAAATTAAAAGAAGTTTCATATGTCCATGCTGATGCCTATATTGCAGGTGAGTTAAAACATGGTCCAATTGCATTAATTGAACAAGGAAGTTTAGTGATTGCTGTAGCAACACAACCAAATATTGCTGCTAAAACAATTTCTAACATTCAAGAAACAATTGCTCGTGGTGCGAATGTTATCTTATTTACAATCGATGGACAAGAAGTAGGAAATGTTAAAGAAACATATATCTTACCTGACGTTGATCCAATCTTACAATCTGTTTTAGTTGCTGTACCTTTACAACTGATTGCTTACTATGCAGCTGGTCTTAAAGGTTGTGATGTTGATAAACCACGTAACCTAGCTAAATCAGTTACAGTTGAATAAAAAGAAAACTCTATGATTCCTATTTCATAGAGTTTTTTTATCCTTTTATTCTTTTAACAAAAAAAGCGCTTAGGCGCTTTTTTAACTATCTTCTTAATCCTAATCTTTGTACTAAAGAAGCATATCTTTCGATATCTTTATTTTTTAAGTATTTTAATAAATCTCTTCTTCTACCAATTTTCTTTAATAAACCTCTATTTGAGTGTTTATCTTTTGGATGTTGTTTGAAGTGACCATTTAATTTGTTGATATCTGCAGTTAATACAGCGATTTGTACTTCTGGAGAACCAGTATCTCCTTCTTTAGTAGCATATTCTTTCATGATAGCTTGTTTTTCTTGTTTTGTTAACATTTCTTTTATCCTCCATATGTTAATTTCTTGGCAATATCCAAGCTATACGTTGAGTATTCGCATATCCTAGACATTGTTGCACGACTATTATAACAAAACATATATAAATTTCAAAGACTTTTTTTAATTATTTTGTAAATCTCTTGAAAATTATTTTTTTGTCTAAAATTATTTAAAACTAACAAAACAAAAGGTGCAACCATAACCCCCCAAATACCCATCAATTTCATAAACAGATACATAGCAACAAACATATAGAGAGCTGGTATTTTGATTTTTTTAGATAAAAGATGTGGTTCTAAAATATTCCTTATCAGAGCAATGATCCCATAAAGAATTAATAGTTTTAATGATAGAGATATTTGATTTAATAAAGCAAGAGTAATGATCCAAGGAAACATAATCATCTCAATTCCTAATACTGGAAAAAAGTCAAAGAATGCAATAAAAAAAGAAAGATTC
>ENA-OVFS01001717-OVFS01001717.1-human-gut-metagenome-genome-assembly--contig:-NODE-1717-length-12386-cov-3.724515_pt1 | contig 12386 bp, 6 predicted proteins | sample MGYA00237763_ERZ505405 | MGnify/ENA primary metagenome ERZ505405 (study PRJEB26158, sample SAMN06016401) | human gut metagenome | biome: human gut; feature: ankylosing spondylitis patient; material... | reverse complement strand
TCATTTATAAATAATCAAGATGTTTCATATTTAAAAGAACGTTTAACATGTTTAGATGATGGAATGCATGATTCTTATTTTTGGGAAGAAACGTTGTATCAAAAAAATAAAATGTTTATTTATGGAAAAATTGTTGATACAAGCTATGTGGATGAAATTAATACGTATGAAGAATTAAGAAATGTTGATGATCATTCTGCTCATTTAAATAATGACACTTTATCTTTAATAGCAAGTATTTTTAATGTAAACATTGAACAAATAAAAAATATTAAAAGCTTAAAAAAAGGTATGACAAATAGATCATTTTTATTTGAAATTAATCAAGAAAAATATATTATGAGAATTCCTGGTGAAGGAACAGATCAATTGATTAATAGAAAAGAAGAATATGAAGTTTATCAAGTAATTAAAGATTTAAATATTAGTGATGAAGTTATTTATATGAATCCACAAAATGGATATAAGATTACAAAATATTTAAACGATACACGTGTATGTAATCAAGATAATGATGAAGATTTAATTAAATGTATGAAATTATTAAAAGAATTTCATAATCAGGATTTAAAGGTAGAACATGAATTTGATATTTTTGAAAAAATAGAATTTTATGAAAATCTAAGAGGTCCAAAATCTTTATATAAAGACTATAAACAAACGAAAGAAAAAGTTTTATCTTTAAAGAAAATTATTGATCAATTACCAAAAGAATGGAAATTATGTCATATAGATGCAAATTGTGATAATTTCTTATTCTATAGAGAAAATAATGAAGAGAGAATAAAACTTATTGATTGGGAATATGCAGGAATGCAAGATGTACATCTTGATATAGCAATGTTTTGTATTTATTCTATGTATGATAGAAAACAAATTGATCATTTAATTGATATCTATTTTGAAAACAAGTGTGATCAGCAAACAAGAATAAAAATCTATTGTTATATATCAATGTGTGGCCTTTTATGGAGCAACTGGTGTGAATATAAATATACGCTAGGTGTTGAATTTGGAGAATATTCATTGGCACAGTATCGTTTTGCTAAGGATTATTACAAGATTGTTATGGAAGAAATGGAGAATATAGAAAAATGTGTCAAGTAGAAAGAGCAATTATAATGGCAGCAGGTAAAGGAACACGTATGAGACCAATAACAAATTCGATACCTAAACCATTAGTTAAAATACATGATATTCCTATGATTGAAGGAATTATCAATCAATTGCATCAACAAGGGATCTTTGAAATCTATGTTGTTGTAGGCTATTTAAAAGAACAATTTTATTATTTAGAAGATAAATATGAGAATTTGCATCTAATAGATAATCCTTATTATGATACTTGCAACAATATTTCTTCTTTATATGTTGCTAGAAATCATCTAAAAAATGTCATTATTTTAGATGGTGATCAAATTATTAACAATACACAAATTCTTTCAAAAGAATTTAAATATTCAGGATATAACTGTATTTACAAACAAGAAATTCATAATGAATGGATGTTAAAACTAGAAGATGGTTTTGTAACTTCTTGTTCAAGAACTGGTGGACAAGATGGTTGGCAATTATATAGTGTATCTAGATGGAATGAAGAAGATGGAAAAAAATTAAAGAAACATTTAGAAATTGAATTTGAAGAGAAAAAGAATACTGATATTTATTGGGATGATGTAGCTTTATTTTGTTATCCAAATGAATACCAATTATCTATTAAAGAAATGCATGAAGGAGATATTTTAGAAATAGATAGTTTTGATGAATTGTGTAGTATTGATGAAACATATTTAAATTGGGGGAAATAAAATGGAAAAGAAATCATTAAAGGGAAGATTAGATTATGTATCAATGATAATTCCTTTATTAGGGGTTGTCTTATTATGCGTTTTATTTATGCTTATGCCAGCAAAATCTTCATATATCATTCAAATGATTAGAGGATTTTTAGGAAATGACTGTGGCATTTATTATGCGTTATTAGGAGTTGGAATTTTTGTTTGTTCATTATATATAGCATTTTCTAAATATGGAAAAATAAAGTTAGGTAAGAATACAGATCAACCAGAGTATTCATCATTTAACTGGGGAGTAATGATTTTTACTTCTACAATGGCAGCAGATATTTTATTTTATTCATTATGTGAATGGGCGTTATATGCTAATGAAAAGTATATTGATCAATTAGGTGGAATACAAAAATGGGCTTCAACATTTCCGTTATTTCATTGGGGACCAATTGCTTGGAGTTTTTATATTATTTTAGCTGTTGCTTTTGGTTTTATGTTACATGTAAGAGGAAGAAATAAACAAAAATTTTCTGAAGGATGTAGACCATTACTAGGAAATAAAGTGGATGGAGTTGTAGGTAAAATTATTGATTTAATTGCTATATTTGCACTTATTGCAGGAACTGCAACAACCTTTTCACTAGCAACACCATTATTATCAGCAGCTTTAAGTAGAGTATTTGGGTTGCCTAATGGTGTAGGACTTACTATTGCTGTTTTATTATTGATTGCAGCAGTTTATACATTTACTGTACTTACAGGAATGAAAGGTATTTCTAAACTAGCAACATATTGTTCCTATTTATTCTTTGCATTACTTATTTATTTTTTGATTGGTGGCGGAGAAACAACATATATTTTAGAAACAGGTTTTTCTGCTATTGGCAATATGGTACAAAACTTTATAGGTTTATCAACTTGGATGGATCCTTTAAGAGAAACATCATTTCCACAAAATTGGACGATTTATTATTGGGCCTATTGGATGGTATGGTGTGTTGCAACTCCTTTCTTTATTGGAAAAATCAGTAAGGGAAGAACAATTAAAAATACGATTCTAGGAGGATATGGATGGGGTCTAGCAGGAACTTTTACTTCATTCATTATTCTTGGAAATTATGGTTTGGCACAACAAATGAAACATGGAATTGATATTTCGGGAATGATTGCTAAAAGTGGGGATTATTCTGCAGTTATTTTAAAGATATTTGATACTCTACCACTAGCAAGTCTAGGTTTATTATTATTAGTTATTACTATGATTGCTTTTTATTCAACAACATTTGATGCTTTAACAATGGTTGTTTCATCATATTCTTATAAAAAATTAGATGTAGATGAAGAACCAGATAAAAAGATTAGAGTTTTCTGGGCAATTATCTTTATCTTATTTCCAATAGCGTTGATTTTTGCTGAAAATTCAATGTATAGTTTACAGTCAGTGGCTATTATCGCTGCTTTTCCAATAGGATTTATTATACTGTTGATTGTAATTAGTTTCTTTAAAGATGCAAATAAATATTTACAAGAAGAGAAAGAAAATAACAGGGATATAGAATAGAAAATTCTATATCCTTTTTGTTGAATTGAAAATGTATATCATTATAATAAAAAATAGTATTTACGAAGATGATTATTTTAGTTGATATTTGTAAGTATATTATTTTATGTGATATTATCACATTATTAAAAGCAAATAGGATTAGTAAGTTAAAATATTCTATAGATTTAAAATATTGTAGGAGGTTGGAAATGAAAAAAAAGTACATAAGTCTGTTTCTTGTTATATTATTGGGAATGATTTTTAATATCTCTAATATAAAAGCATATGAAGAAACAAATGACGTTATTGGACAAACAAAGTTTGTAGATAAAGATGGAAATATTAATACTGTAGATGTTTATGATGGAACAACGAATGAAGAGTATAATCCTTATGCACGAACAGTTTCTACAGCGAATATGGTTAATTTTAATTGTTCTAAAGCAGGGACAACTACAAATTTTACAGATTATTATACAGGACAAGAGGGATATTTATCTAAATCAAGTGCAGCGGATGCAGCTTTTTTAGGCTATGAAAATGGAAAAGTGAAGTTTATGATTTCAGGAATTGTTGGTTTAGTAGATCCTCAATATGTTGAAGTTCTTAGCCAAGGGACTTATTATGCAAGTAACTATGAAGTTAATTCATCAGGAGATTTATATCATTATATTTCTAATAATGTTAATGCGACAGGAAATCAAGGAAATAAGAATTATATAGGGACAGGGCCTAGTTATTTAACAAAGAATAAAGAGTATTATAGCTATGATGGACATTATTTTTATGATAACTATAATACAATGATTACAGATTATAAAAATAATGTTAGAAATAATGCTGTTAATCCTAATAATCCTTATTATAGTTATTTTCAATACTTACCAATGAGAAGTCAAACAACTTATACTGGTTCACAAATATCAAATTATTTAAATAATAAAGCAGGAAGTACTTCTAAATTATATAATACAGGTGATATTTTTATTAAGTATCAAAATAAATATGGGGTCAATGCTTTAATGGCAGCAAGTTTTGCTGCCTTAGAATCTGGATGGGGAAAAAGCAATATTGCATTAAATAAAAATAACTTATTTGGATTAAATGCTACAGATAATAATCCAGGTGGAAATGCAGATACCTTTAGTACAGTAGATGATTGTATTATGAATTTTACATCGAGTTGGATGTCTAAAAGATATTTAAATCCTACATATACTTCTTTATTTAGAGGAGGTTATTTTGGAGACAAGGGAAGTGGAATATTTGGAAAATATTCTTCAGATCCCTATGAAGGAGAAAAGTGTGCAAGCATTGCTAAAAATATGGATGCTAGTATCTCTTCTAAAGATAATGATTATTATACTTTAGGAATCAAAGATATTTATTTAACAACACATACTGCCCTTAATGTAAGAAGTAGTTCAAATACAAGTTCTAGTGTTTTATATACAACGATAAAAAATCCAGCTTATTCATTTATTATAAAAGATGCCTCTACAACTAATGGTTTTTATAAGATACAAAGTGAAGTTGCTAGTAGTGATGGAACTTATAGCTTTAATAATACAGGATATGTAAGTAATCGATATGTTACTTTATTAAATAATATTTCTCATACACAAGGATGGAAAAAAGAAAATAATTATTGGTATTATTATTTTTCAAATGGTTCAAAAGCAACTGGTTTACAAACTATAGAAAATAATCTCTATTATTTTAATACAAGTGGACAAATGCAAACGGGTTGGCAAGAAGTTAATAATAAATGGTACTACTTTGATGAATTGGGTTATGGTCAAAAAGATTGGAAATTAATAGGAAATAATTGGTTTTATTTTAATAGTAGCTATCAAATGCAAACCGGTTGGCAAGAAATAAATGGTAAATGGTATTATTTAAGTACTGGTGTTATGAAAATCTATGGAAAAACGTATTATGAAGGCTATATGGTTACTGGTTGGTTAACTTTAGGTAGTGATTGGTATTATTTTGATAATACAGGTAAAAGACTTACAGGATTACAAAAAGTAGGAAACAATTTGTTTTATTTTAATGATAGTGGTAAAATGCAAACAGGTTGGCAAAAAGTCAGCAATAAATGGTACTATTTTGATGATTCAGGCTATGGACAAAGTGGCTGGAAGAAACTAGGGAATACATGGTTTTATTTTAATAGCCAATATCAAATGTTAACAGGTTGGCAAAGAATTAATGGTAAGTGGTACTATTTAAGTACAGGTGTTATGGAAATATATGGGAAAACTTATTATGAAGGTTATATGGTTACAGGATGGCTTCAATTAGAGAATAAGTGGTATTATTTAAAAAGTGATGGTTCGATGGTAACTGGTTATTATAAAGTTGGAAATAAGACATATTATTTTAATAGCAGTGGTGTTATGCAGTAATAATATTTTTAGGGGGAGGAAAGATTTTGAAAAAGTTTTTTGGTTATTTGTTTTTGGCTTTTGGAATGGCTTTTGCATTGAGTTATTTTCAAAATAGTTCTGTAAATGCATTAGATGGAAGTTATGATGATGCAATTATGGGACAAAGTAGTCATATTGATCAAGATGAAAATAAAATAGAAGATGCAAAGGAAGAAAATTCTTATAGTTTACGAACTATGATTCAAAATGGTTGGTTTTATCAAGGAAATAAAAAATGTTTTCGTGATAATGATGGTCATGTTATTGGTGAAAATGTTAAAAAGGTTATTGATGTTTCACAATACAATGGTCATATTGATTGGAGTAAAGTAAGTAAAACAGATGTAGATGGTGTTATTATTAGAATTGTTTCTCATAAGGGTGGATATTATCATATTGATGAACAATTTGAAAATAATTTAAATGGTTGTAGAAAATATAATATTCCTTTTGGAATCTATATTTATGATTATTCAAATAATGTAACAGATGCTGATAATGAAGCAACAATGATTTTAAATTATTTATCAATATATAAAATTTCACCTTCAGAACTTTCATATCCTGTTTATTTAGATATGGAAAGACCTGAATTATCAACAACAACGAATGAATTAGTTGTTGATGCATTTGTTAATAAATTAGCAAATAGTAATTATAATACGAAGGTTTATAGCTATCGTTCACTTTTACAAACAAAATTAAATAGTCCAACTATTTATCAACATGTAGATTGGGTAGCTGCTTATACATCATCGTTAGGATTTAGTAATAATTGGTATAGAGGTCCTAAAGGATGGCAATATAGCAACGGAGCATTTGTTGATGGTATTAGTGGTTATGTAGATATGAGTGTTTGGTATGATCAAGGTGTTCCTAAATATGATTATGTAGGATGGAAATATTACTATGATCATTGGTATTATGGAAGTAGTAAAAATATTCTACAAATCGGTTGGGAAAAGATTAATGGAAAATGGTATTATTTTAATACTAATGGAATTATGGCCACTGGTTGGATCAGTTTAAATGGTGAATGGTATTATTTAACAAGTAATGGTGATATGGTTACTGGTGCACAAACTATAAATAATAAAGAATACTATTTTACGAGTGAAGGTGTAATGGTCAGAGGATGGCATAAGGAAAATGATAAATGGAAATATTATAGTCCTAAGAAAATGTCAATCTATGGAAGAACATTTGTAGAAGGTGAAAAGGTAACAGGTTGGTTACCAATAAATGATAAATGGTATTATATAGCTGAAGATGGTTATATGGTTACTGGTATTTATAAAGTTGGAAATAGAAAATATCTTTTTATGGAAGATGGTTCTATGAAAACTGGATGGTTTAAAGTAGATGGTACTTGGTATTATATTTCTCCTGATGGTGAATTAAGAGCACAATGGGTCAAATCATTAAGTAATTGGTATTATGTAAATGATGAAGGATTGATTCTTACAGGAGATCAAGTTATTAATGGAAGACAATATTATTTCAATGAAGATGGTATTATGCACACAGGATGGATGCAAGTAGGAAATCAATGGAAATATTATAGTCAAGGAACATTAAAAATCTATGGAAAAACATTTGTAGATGGTGAAAAGGTAACAGGATGGTTACCATTAGGAAATAGATGGTACTATATAGCAAATGATGATTATATGGTTACTGGATATTATAAAGTAGGAAATAGTACTTATTATTTTGATGAAAGTGGATTAATGAAAACAGGATGGTTTAAAATCAATGGTGAAGATTATTATGCAGCTTCATCTGGAGCTATTCAAGCACAATGGGTTAAATCATTAAGTAATTGGTATTATGTAGATGTTGATGGAAAAATGGTTACTGGTTATCAAACAATTAATGGTGCGAAGTATTATTTTGCAAGTAGTGGATTAATGCAAAAAGGTTGGTTTAAGATCAATGGTGAAGATTATTATGCAGCTTCATCAGGAACTATCCAAGCACAATGGGTCAAATCAGGAAGAAACTGGTATTATGTAGATACTGATGGAAAGATGGTTACTGGAGATTATATAATTGATAGAAAGGTCAATTATTTTGATAACCAAGGTCTTTGGATGAATAAAATAAATTAAAAACCGATCTTACTCATTGTTTTGAGTAAAAATCGGTTTTTGTTTGGAAGGGAATATATATGAAAGAGAAAACGAAAAGAAATTCGTCTATTGAATTATTAAGAATTATTTCAATGATTGGTGTCGTTATTTTACATTATAATAATGCAAGTATGGGTGGTGCATTAGGAATGGTTTTAGATGGCAGTCCTAATCAATATTATTTATATTTAATAGAAAGTTTATTTGTTTGTGCAGTTAATGTTTTTGTAATGATTTCAGCGTATTTTCTAGCTTGTAATCAAAATAGAAAATTAATTAAGATACTAGAATTATTTGTACAAGTTATCGTATTTAATTTAGTTTTTTATGTTTTTGGAGTATTAAGAGGTCATAAAGTATTTACAGTAAGTTCATTGATTAGTAGTTTATTACCCGCTAATTACTTTTTAATACTTTATTCTGTATTATATATTATTAGTCCTTATCTTAATTTAATTATTAAACAACTTAATAAAGAACAATTCAAACGCTTATTAATTATACTCATGCTTATTTTCTCAGTTTGGACAATTGTTATAGATGTTGCTGAAAATATAACAGGAAATACATATTTAGGATTAAGTACTATTGGAATGTATGGAAGTCAATATGGTTATACAATTATTAACTTTGTTTTGGTATATTTTGTAGGAGCATATCTTCGTGTAAATAAAATAACATTATCTAAGAAAAAAGCAGGTATGTGGATTATAAGATGTTTAGCATTCTTATATGCTTTTTCAATGATGGAACATGTTTTACATTTACAATATACAGCAACATGGTATTATAATAATCCAATTATTATCTTAATGTCTGCTTATATTCTTTTATTCTTTATGGATATTCATTTTGAAAGTAAAATAATCAATGAATTAGCTAAAGCTGCTTTTACATGTTTTTTATTTCATGAATTCTTATTAAGACATATTAGAATTGAACAATTTGTTAATAGAGGTATTTTGATTTTAATTGTACATCAATTAGGATCAGCATTAATTATTTATCTTATTTCATACATTGTTTATAAAATATATCATTTATGTTCACATTGGTTCTTTAAACTTATTGAACCTTACATTAATAAAATCAATATTTCAGTTGAAAAGGGGTAACACAGTTACCTCTTTTGCTTTTTAGAATAAAAAAATGTCGTTTGGTTTTAAATAAGGGGTATTGCATTTTAATAAGTCTATGAAATATTTATTGGGTGAGTAGAAATTTTAAAAAGATTTCTGTAGCATCAGCTCTTGTTGCAGCAACAACATTACCAACTACGATGGTTAGTGCATTAGAAACAAATGTGAAAAATGATTCTAATACACCTGTCACTTTAAGTAGTGAAAGACGTGGCTGGTATGAAGAGTATGGATACAAATATTATTATGATGATAATGGTGAATTACTTAAAGGGCTTCAAGAAATTGATGGGAATACGTATTATTTTTATAGCTATGATGGTCATATGGCATATTCTTCTTGGTATGATGAAGATACAATTACAGATAATGGGTTGATTGTCACTGTTAATAAAAGTGGTATTGTAACGAATTATGCAAATATTGTTGCTGGAGATTGGACACATTATGGGGATAAATGGTATTACTATGATGCTGATATGAATCCTTATATAGGAGTTAAAACAATTAATGGTGTTAAATATTATTTTGAATATAATGGAAGACTAGCAACAACAACTTACAAAGGAATTAGAACAATAACATATAATTATCAGCTTATTGCTTATGATCAAGATGGTGTTGTTACGGAATAAACAGATACTGTAGGAAATAAATGGATCAAATTTAATAATGATTGGTATTATTTTGATAAAAATTTAAATCCATATACTGGTGTACATACAATAGATGGTGTTAGATATTATTTTTTATGGGATGGAAAATTACCTTCATATGATTCTGTTATGGTAAATACTACAAAAGAAAATAATTATTTAATCTCTTATAATGGAAAAGGACTAGTTGTAGAGTATGTAAAAATTGAAGGGGATAAATGGATTAAGTTTAATGATAATTGGTATTATTATGATAAAGATTTAAATCCATATCAAGGAGTTTATACAATAGACGGTGTTAAGTATTACTTTGATTATAATGGTCGATTAGCAACTAATACTTATGATAGAAATACTACTTATATATCTGGCAATGTATTGTATGCGTATAATAAGGATGGAATAGTTGTAGCTGAAATGAACATTGTAGGAAATCAATGGATTGATTTCAATGATGAATGGTATTATTTTGATTCTAATTTAAATCCTTATAATGGTGTTCATAAAATTGGTGATAAAACATATTTCTTCTGGAGTAATGGACGATTAGCGATAACGGATACAGATGGATTCCTTTCTTCTATAAAATCAGATAATAAATTGGTTGTATATAATAATAAAGGTGAAGTAGTAGAGTGTGTTGATATTGTAGGAAATCAATGGATTGAATTTAATGGTGGAAAATATTATTACTATTATCCTAGTGATTATTATTATGCATACTATGGAGTTCATGAAATAGATGGTAAAAAATTATTCTTTAAGAATGGTGAATTACAAACAAGTGATAGTGATGAAATATTAACTGAATCTACGGGTGATTATATCTATGCTTATAATAATAAAGGTGAAGTAGTTGCGACTGTAAAAAAAGATGCAGGATGGGTACAAGTTGCGGATGAATGGTATTATTTTGATGAAAATTTAGATGAACCTTATGGAATTCAAAGAATCGATGGTGTAGACTATTATTTTGAAAGTGGAAAACTAATTAAATCTAAAGAAGGTATCAGTGTTACAACAGCATGGGATAAAGATACATTATATATTATTGCTTATAACGATCAAGGAATTATAGTTGAAAAAGTAAAAATATCTGAAAATCAATGGGTAAAATTTAGAAACAAATGGTATTATTTTGATGAATATAGTGATCCAGCAGATGGTATTACAACTATCAAAGGTGTTAAATATGTATTCGTATACGGTGAATTATTAACAGCAACTGGAAATAATATTGATGTTGCTTGTGTTTATAGTAATGCAAATTATCATGTATTAGTTGCTTATGATAAAAATGGTATCGTTAAAGAAACGACAGTAATAACACCAAGAAAACTTACAGAATTTAGAGGTAATAAGTATTTATATGATAGACATTATGAACCATGTACAGGATGGCAAGAAGTAGATGGAACTAAATATCATTTTGATGCTGATGGTAAAATGACAACTGGATGGTTAGAAGAAAATGATTCTTGGTATTATCTAGATAAAGATGGTCAAAAAACAACTGGTTGGTTAACATTAAGTGGTAAAAAATATTACTTTGATAAAGAAGGAAAAATGGTTACAGGAACTGTAAACATTGATGGAAAAGATTATACATTTAATGAAAGTGGTGAATTAACTACTGGAACTACTGAAAAATCAGGATGGGTACAATCAGGTAAAAAATGGTATTACTATGATAATAACCAAAAAGTAACAGGATACTATACAGTAGAAAATACTAAATACTATTTTGATGCCAATGGAGTTATGCAAACAGGTTGGTTCAAAATTGATAGAGAAGATTACTATGCAGCTTCAAGTGGTGTAATTAGTGCCCAATGGGTAAAATCAGGAAATAACAGGTATTATGTAGACGCTAATGGAAAGATGGTTACAGGAGATTATGCAATTAATGGAGTAGTTAATCGCTTTGATGCTAATGGTATTTGGCTTGGACAATTAAAATTATGTACAAAAATGGGATGAATACATCCCGTTTTTGTGTATATTTTGTTTGAAATATATAATTTTATTGGTATAATCAGTAAGAATAGTATTAGAGAAAGAGGGAAAGTATGAAAACTTTAGTTATAATTCCAGCATATAATGAAGAAGAAAGCATTTTAAGAGTTGTTAGAAATCTTGAAAATGCTGATATTGATTGCGATTATGTTGTAATCAACGATTGTTCTAAAGATAGCACTGGAAAAATTTTAGATGACAATAATATTAATCATATTGATTTACCTGTTAACTTAGGATTAACAGGTGCAGTACAAACAGGTTATAAATATGCTTATTATAATAATTATGACGCAGCTATCCAATTTGATGGTGATGGGCAACATTTACCAGAATATATACCTAGTTTAGTAAAAGAAATAGAAAATGGATATGATATTGTTATTGGATCAAGATTTGTGGATGAAAAGAAGCATTTTAGCATGAGAATGTTAGGTAGTAGAATTATTACTGCAATGATTAAACTAACAACAGGTGCCACTATTAATGATCCTACAAGTGGAATGAGAATCATTAATAAAGAATTAATTAAAGATTATGCTTTTGAATTAAATAGAAAACCAGAACCTGATACACTTGCATTTCAAATAAAAAAAGGTTATAAAGCAAAAGAAGTACAAGTTAAAATGGAAGATAGACTTGCTGGTACAAGTATTTATACAGGGATAGGAAGTTCTA
>ENA-OVFS01001716-OVFS01001716.1-human-gut-metagenome-genome-assembly--contig:-NODE-1716-length-12401-cov-9.713591_pt1 | contig 12401 bp, 15 predicted proteins | sample MGYA00237763_ERZ505405 | MGnify/ENA primary metagenome ERZ505405 (study PRJEB26158, sample SAMN06016401) | human gut metagenome | biome: human gut; feature: ankylosing spondylitis patient; material... | reverse complement strand
CTGCCCTATTTGTACGGTGAATGCGGCGGTTTTCAACATTTTGAAGGGATGCTATTTTGCAACAGCCCCTTGATCGTGGAAAGCCAACTCAGAGCTTTAGAAACAGCATTCCAAGCACCACGCCGCCCACCATAAGCGCAGCAGCGGCCAAGTCGTACCAGTGCACCCGGGGCACTGTATAATAGGTGCGCGGTGCCTCCCCGCAGAAGCCCTTGGACTCCATGGCCATGGCGATGGACTCCGACCATCGGACGCTGTTGACCAGCATCGTGAAGACCGGCTTCATGGAGAGCGGCCCCATTTTCAGACCACGCACCGCAAAAGCTGTGCGCACCTGCGCATACTCCCGCGCCATTCCCGGCATCAGGTGGAACGCCGCCAAGATGCCATAGGCAAACTTAGGCGGGAGGCGGCACTGGTGGAGCAGGCTCGCAATAAAAAAATCTCCCCCGGTGGAAAGTGCGAACAGGATGCCCAGCCCCGCATAGGCCAGCAGACGGGTCGCCAGCTGCAGTGCTGTGTACAGGTTCTGGGACATTGCCGCACGCACGCTGTAAGGCATGGCCGACAGACTGCTCAGGTCTATGGTCTGCGTACTGCCGCCCCGGGCATAGTAAAGACCCATTACAAACAAGCCAAATGCCGCGACGCAGGCAGGAAGCAGGATGACACCGATCTTTTTCAGGCTTACCCGGGAGCAGAACACCAACAGCAGCAGACAGACAGCCAGCACCAGCAGGTTCAGGCTGACCAGATATTCAAATGAGAGCAGAATGACACAGACCAGCACCGTAAATGCCTTTACGGTAGGGTTCCAGCGTTCCAGCATTTACAGCACCTCCTCAGCGGAGCTTTCCACCAGCATGGTGTCTTCCAGCCGGTAGATTTTATCGGCCCAAGCCGCAGCCAGCTCGGTATCGTGGGTGATGAAGATCACCGTCAGTCCCTCCTGCTCCACCTTCTCCCGCAGATGCTCCATGATCGCGTTCACCGAGCGGGAATCCTGACCATAGGTAGGTTCGTCCAGTAAGAGCAGCTCCTGTCCGCCTGCCAGCACCGAGAGGACAGCCAGCCGCCGCTGCTGGCCCTGACTGAGCATATAGGGCGAATAGCGCCGCTGCCGTTTCAGGCCGTAGCGGTCCAGCAGTTCCTCGGCGCGCTGGCGGCAGGCTTCGTCAGAGAGGCCCGGCTCCCAGAGTCGCAGCCCCACACAGACCTCGTCCTCCACATTCTGGGTGACGAATTGGTTCGCAGGGTTCTGGAAAACGATGCCAATATGGCGATACAGCTCTTTGAGCTTCATTTTTTCAATGTCCCGCCCCTGAAACAAGATCTGTCCCGTGTAGGGGTGCTGCCTGAGCACCGAGAGAAACGTGGTGGTCTTTCCGGTGCCGCTGGGGCCAAGAACAGCGGTCATACAGCCCGCCGGGAAATCTGCATCCGTATTCTGCACCAAAAAGGGAGCATCGTACACCGGTCGGCCCCACTTGCGCCGGATGGGCAGCCCCTTGCGGATGCTGACTCCCCGGAACTGCAGCAGCGATTTGCCCTCTGCCGGGCGGGCTACAGTCCGTTCCGACCGGGAACCCGGGTAAAACAGGCCAAGCCGCTCAAAATCCGCGCGGTGCTCCGGCAGGTTTTTGCGGTTGATGTTCCGGGCGGCCACTCTGCCGCCCTCTTCCAGCAGGATGATCTCATCCGCAGCCTCCAGCCAGAGGTCTGCCCTATGGTCGATGGCCAGAATGGTCCGGCCGGAGGCTTTCATTCTGAGCAGCATCTCCAGCAGCTGGATCGCCGCCTCGTGGTCCAGATTTGCAAAGCTTTCGTCCAGCAGGATGCAGCGGCTCTCCATGACATAGAGGCAGGAGAGGACCGCTTTCTGCTTTTCGCCGCCGGACAGGGTCGAAAGGGGCTGATCCAGCAGCGGCGCGATGCCAAGCTCTGCGGCGGCCTGTTCGATTCGTTCATCCATCTTCCCGGCAGGGATACAGATGTTTTCCAGACAGAAGCGCATCTCCTCCCGCAGGGTATTCATGCAGAACTGCAAGTCGGGATTCTGGAACAGCACCGTCAGGTAGGCGGCGCGCTTCTGGGGGTCCAGCGTCTTTAGATCCTGCCCGTACAGCCGGATGATGCCGCTTTCCAAAAAGCCGCCATTCTCAGGGTAGAGTCCTGCGGCCACCGCAGCCAGCGTGCTTTTTCCGCAGCCGCTGCCGCCCATCAGGACTGTAAGCGTCCCAGCCGGAATGGTCAGGCTGGTATGATCCAGAATGTTGCGCCTGCCTTTTTCCTGATAACGGAACACGACATCTTCCAGCTCCAGCGCGAGATCAGCCGACATTCCTTAGTCCTCCAGATCCATGTCCTGCCCCTGTGCCACAGCATAGCCCTTCAGGACGCCTGCCTTGACGAGGCCATCGGCCAGCATCGGGGTGATGAATCCATCAAAGACGATGGCGCTGATGATCCGCACCACCAGCATGATGGCCAGCACGGGAACCGCGATCTTGCTGTAGCCGCTGATGAACAGGTTGTAGATCAGGGTGAGGACAGAGCAGATGACTGCGCCTTGGATCATGGTCAACCGGTCAAACTTTTTGTAGCGTTTCAGCGCAATGATAAGCTCAAAGCCAAGACCCTGCACCAGACCGGACAGGATGATGATGGGTCCGAAATAGTTGCCGTACAGGCATTCCAGCACAGCCGCCAGCAGCTCAGCGATGAGGCCGGTGCCGGGCTTGCGCATGACATAGATGCCGAATGCGCCTGCCATGAAGTAGATGCCGTAGAACGGCTCATAGCCCAGCGAGGCCATGCCGAACGGGGTCAGCATCCCGTACAGGACGCCGCCGATGTAGGTGCAGCCAAGGTAGACCACACCAAACAGCACGGCACTGATGGCGATCAGCAGAACATCTTTCAGTTTCCAATTCTTCGTATTCATTTTAGTTCTCCTCCGTCGGGCTGTTGCAGTTCATGGTAAAGTGCAGGACATAGTGGTGGACTGCCGGGGCATTCTCCATCAGCTCACACACATGGGTCAGGTAGGTGAACACATCCTGCACATCGCCATCAATGCGGGTGGCGTAGTGAATGGTCTTGGGGTCCAGGCCCTCCTCCTGTGCCATATACCACACTTTGGCGATCTCGTCGATATACTGGGCATCACCCAGCGGATACAGAGCCAGCTTGCAGTGGACCGGGAAGTGGATGTCTTTCACCAGCTCCGCATTGGGGGCTTTCCCTTCACGATTCAGCACCGTATCCCCAGACACGTCCCCCGGGCAGCCCTTGGAGAACTGTCCCTCCAGCGCCATGTGGACGCCGGGGCGGTAAGCGTTCAGGAACAGGGCCTGTACAGCGTCTGCCACATAGGGCAGCTTGCCGCGGTAGACCGTCGAAAGGGCATCCGTCTCGCTCCACACTGCGGAGGTATCCGTCTTTTTCAGTGCACCCAGAATGATCTCGATGTACTTATCCGACATCGGGTACAGGGTAAAGCGGCAGCCTGCAATGGGCAGTTCTGTGCCACGGCCTGCCCATGGCAGATCCGGACGGTTGCAGCCGGTACAGCAGTTTTCAGTTTTCATGGTCTTTCCTTCTTTTTCTTTGTTTGTGCAAAATAAAAGGGATGCCTTTCGTCCGGAAAGCATCCCCCTTGCCAGCGAGCCCAACGGCCCACTGTATCAAGCAGCAGAAATGCATTTCCTACGCCGGTATTATCCGGATCAGGTGCAGGGAGTCGGGTGTGAACCCTCTCAGCATAAGGCCCCTCCAGCATTCTGATGATTCTCTTTTTATTGCCACTGCATAGCATACCGCAGCCGTGCAGAAATGTCAAATATTTGCTGCACTTTGATAAAGGGTCGCGGCTTCCACTGTGATCATGGAGACATTCATGGGCTTCTGGCGATGCCTATCGGTTTACGAAATTCAGCGCCAGCACAAGCACCAGCATATGCACAGGGTAAAAGGCATAGCAGGCATACTGGAATGGTTTGCTGTGGCAGCCCTGCCGCCCGCGATACAGCCAGATGGGCACCAGCGCCAGCAGCGCAAACCCCTGCTGGCAAAGCTCAAGCTCCATGCCGAACAGCCGGATGGGGTACATCAACCCGCCCAGAAGCTCCACATTGATCCAGTACAGGGTCAGCACCTGTCCCAGCAGGCACCACCATTTCCGGCCCCGGAAGAGGTAGAAGGCGAACACCGTCAGCACGCCAGCACCGTAGTAATCCGTCATGCCCAGCGTCCCCAGCAGCGCCCCTGCTGCCACCACTGCGGCACACACCGGCAGTGAGACCCAGAGCTTTTGTTTTTTGCGCACCGTTTCCATCAGATGCACACCCAAAAGCCCCAGCAGCAGCGTCCAGATCACGTTCTGGTGCACCGGGTAGAACCATGTCCCGCCATACATCAGATCAAAGGGTACTTCCGAAAGCAGTGCAAACAGCAGCAGCCGCAGGACATAACGCTTCAGGTCTCGGGTGTGAAAGTAGCCTTCTACCATCATAAACGCAAAGATGGGAAACGCCAGCCGCCCGGCACAGGTCAGCCAGTCCTGCGCCGGCAGAAGGGTCGCCCAGAGGTGATCCATCAGCATCAGTGCCATGGCAATGATATGAAGTGCTGCTGCGCTAAGCTCAAAGCGGCTGACAGCAGAGGGTCTGCGGCTGTATGTCTGCATCCTGTTCTCCTCTTTCTTTTGTCGGGATCCTGTCTCTTATAGTGTTTCCGTGCACAGTTCCTTCCAGCGCTGCGCCGGGATCACTGGCTCAGTGACAAACGCCTCCGGGTCGGGGGCAAGGACGTGCCGCGTCACTCGAAAAAGCCCGTTTGCATCGCACAGGATGCACGCCGCGTCGCCAAATTTTGTGTTTTTCGCTGCGCCACAGTCCAGATACGCCTGCTCCAGCTTGACGAAATCCTCCGAGATGTGGGGCTGCTGCGCGTTGTAGTGGCGGCGCATATAAACGGTGTGCTCTGCCCCGGCTTCATCCACCACGGTAAGCTGCAAAGGCTTGTCGGTAAGCCGGTTGGGGACGTTCAGCACCTCCTCCACGCTGTGAAGGAAGGTGTTCCGGGCATGGCTGACGCCAAGCAGCAGGATCTTTCCGCCGACCGCCCGCAGACCGTCGTAGCAGCCACCGGGGGTGCAGGGGGTGTTGTTTTCCAGTTCCCCGGCCAGATATTCTGCTGCGCCCCTGCCGCAGGCCGCGATGCTGTGCGTAGGATGAAGAGAACGCACTACCCCGGGCCGCTGCCGGAACAGTTCCGGCAGGATGCCCACACAGCAGGGACTGCGGCGGACATCGAACACCGGGTGGTCCTGATCGATGAACTGCCATGTGTGGGTGGGCAGCAACAGCAGACCCTCCGCAAAGAACTCCATCAGCGCGTCCAGAACCGTGTCTGCACCGCCCTCGACAGCACCAATGGACTTCATGGAGGAATGGATGAGAATGGTCTCAGTGCCAGTCAGCCCCATGGCAGCAAGATCCTGCTGGAGGGTCTGTTTTGTGTATGTCATGCGGTTTCTCCTTTTTCACATCGCGGTTTTCGCAATTTTCAAAAATATAGCAATTCAACTTTTTAATGCAACAGCAACAGCGTTGAATTGCATATCGCAAATATGCTGTTTTCATGCTGCACTAATTTCTTGCCTTGCGATAGTGCTCGATCAGAGCGTCATCGCTCTCACCCGATTCACAGGATGTACTCCATCTGCCGTTCCTTTGTTTTCATACCCATCTTTTCGTAGAAGTGCTCTGCCGGGGTGTTTCCTGCCCAGACGTTCAGGGTCACTTCATAGCAGCCCAGCTCTTTTGCCTGCTGCTTCACATATTCAAACAGACTTTCACCGATGTGCTGTCCCCGTGCCTGCCGGTCAACACAAAGGTCATCAATAAACAACGACTTGAAGGGCACCATGTTGGTGGAAAAAGGCTGCTCCTGCATCTGACAGAAGGCATAGCCTCTGCACACATCATCCTCGTCTACGGCAACGTAGATGGGTTTATCCTCCTGCTTCAGAAGCTCTGCCAGTTCACAGACGGTGTATTTGGTGGTGTCGGGAATAAAAATATCCGGGCGGATCTCTGCATGGATCTGCAATACCTGCCCCAGCAGGGCAAGGAGTCTTGGAATATCTTTTTCCTCTGCTTTCCGAATCTTCATTTCACTTTCCCTCAAAGCTTTTTCAAAGCTGCCCGTTTTCCGCAGTGGTTCCTATGTCGGCATCCACCGGCAGCTTATCCTCAAACATTCTCTTTATCAGATTGGAATTGGAACAGGTTCAGCCCGGTAACAGGGTCATACGCACGGTCTACCGTTCCGTCTAGAACATCGACCACCATCTCGCAGGTGGCGCTGACCACTGCCCGGTTCAGATGTCCGCCGAACACTTCGCCCTTGTCGTTCCCGGCGCTCATGTGCAGATGAGTGTAAAATTCACCGTTCATGGTGTTGATGGTGCCGGTCAGGGAAACGATCTCAAAGCTGCCGCTAAAGGTATTGGCGTAGTATTTCTTTTCCGCCACATTGTACACGCCCACCGTAAAGCTGTTGGTGGCACCCAGCGCCTGAACGGCGGCGAGGCGGATATTTTCCTTCAGCGCAAGCTCCTTTACTTTTTCGAGGATCTCTTCGTCCTTGTCGATGCGGACAATGATCTTACTGCCAAAGCGTTTGTATTCCATCGTAAAATGTCTCCTTTTATGTATTTTTATGATCTGCCCCTTGTCAGGAACAAGTGTGCAAACTGGAATTTATTTGGAAAATTTTATTATCCATTCATCAAGAAATTTCATTTGTTCATCCGTATGAAACCAATGCTCTCCATTTCTCATAATAGAAAGTGTTGAATTCGTTCTCTGTACAAATTCAAATATCGTTCCATAAGCGGTAAGATTATCTTTTTCACCATACAAAATGTGCGTTGGAATTTTCCATATAATAGGATTTTCTCTTACATAGCAAAGATAATCCCATGAAAGGGTCTCTCCAAAGGCTGTCTGAATTTCTTTTTTCTCTTTGAGTTCATCTTCTGTAACATTTGCCCAAATCATCATATCAGCAATAAGCCTTTCCATATCTACAACGGGCGAAATAAAATATGCTTTCTCTATTTGCTGATTTGATAAGGCATTGATAGCAAAATACGCTCCAATGCTATTGGCGATTATTTCAACAGTCTTGTAGTTTGTATAAATCGAATTAAAAAGTAATGGAAATTCTTCTTTTGCTTCCCATGGAAACTGTGCAGTATAGTCAAGACCAATCACATCACAATCACTAAAGAGCGGCTTGTAATGAATAGCTTCTTCAGCATTTCCACCTTTTCCATGTATATAAACAACTGCTTTATCCACAATAGTTATCCTCCACAAATTCCGAGTTGTCGAGTTCAGTATACCACACTGAACTACATTGTAAAGAAGAATCTGTCCGACGCCCACAGGTAAGTTTGGCCGAGCTTCTCCCCTGTCAGGATTCGTGGTATAGAGCCTCCCCGCATTGTGGTCAGAATTATAGTCAAAGCCGAATGAGGCCAGCCCACAAACAAAAAATCCCCCGCCAGCTTTCCTTTCGGATTGCCAGCGGGAGATTTGCTTTGCTCAGTCGTCCCGGATCGGGAGTGACTGTCCAAAGTCAGGAAAAAGGGCAAGTCCTCCTTCATAAATTATAGTAACAGTTTATCTTGCGGCTGCCTGATTTTCTCCTGAGCCTGAGCTGGAACCAAGAACAACTTAGCTGGCGCAGCGAACCCTTGACAAGCCGAATTATTCACCGGAGATCGAGCTGGTGGGCCTGTGCACCAGCATCTGTGTGCTGTCCAACGCCAGCCTGTGCAAAGCGACCTTCCCGGAAAGCGATGTTTCCGTGGACGCTGTCCGCTGTGCCTGCGTCACGCCCCAGTCCCACGACACGGCACTTTCTGCCATGAAGCTGTGCCAGATCGATATTAACAACGCAGGCAGCGAGCCCTGGAGAGAGTAAGGGCTGCGACTTTCCCTCACAACCAACAAGCCAGACGGCAATTCATCTCACCGCCCGGCTTGTTTTGTACCGCAGCAAAAGCTATGTACCCGTGTGGTAAACTGGAAGTTATATATGTCTTTGCAAATATACCATATCTATTAGTTGTACACCGCCCTCATAAATTGGGTGGTCATAATTGTCCGTAAAGAAATTCGGAATCTTGTGAGACCGAACAAATCCACATTTTTCATAAAATGGTATCGTCAATGGACTGTCACCTGTTCCAACTTGCAAAACAGAATATTCATCTGCATATTTACCGGCAAGAAAATCAATTAGTGCTTTGCCATAGCCCTTTCCCTGATTTTCCGGATCGACTGCGATATTCTTAATTTCAAGTATTTCGTTACCTTCATCGGTGACAACACATTCAGCTTTTACATCATTGTCTTCAAGCACATACATAGTTCCTTTTTCAAGATACCGATCAACCATGCTCTCCTGTTCATCAGCTAATAACAATAATGATATAAACTGCTTTTTTTCTCATTCACTTCTCGGATTTTCATATCCATTACTCCGTCAAACTGGAATTTATAGTGCATCTCTCGGACAATTCTTCACGCATTCAAAGCAAAGAATACATTCCGTACCGTTTTTTCGTTTTCTGGAATTATCTGTAACATCTACTTCCATAGGACACACATTTTTACATTTGCCGCATGAAACACATTTGCTTTTATCACATTTAATTCGGAGCAGCGAAAAATAACTCATAGGTTTTAAGAATATAGTGATAGGACATATGTATTTGCAAAATGCACGATTATCCTTAAAGACAAAAGCCAATATTATCCCAACTATATAGTATATGGCATTTCCAATGATAAACGCCCAAAACATAATCCTCTCAATGTTACCGATATGAGCAAGAAATAGCACCGAAACAAATATAAGAGAAATTGCAAATGTTATATACCTTATCCACCCAATCTTTTCCCGTGGTGTTTTGGGAACTTTATACGGAAGAAAATCAAGCACCATTGCCGTCCAACAGGCATACCCACACCAACCTCTGCCAAAAAGCAATGGTCCGAAAATTTTTGCCACCGCATAATGAATTGTTGCGGCTTCAAATACCCCTGTAAAAAGATAATACCAAAATCCCTCAATCTGCATATTTTCACCGCAAATAAAGCCCAAATACACCAAGCGGTAGAAAATACTTTTTCATTTTATTCCTCCAATCCACAAACTGGAATTAACCGAGCTGATAGTTACCGTTTTCTAACACTCCATTCATCATCTTGAGCTTTTCTTTCAGCATAGTAACCGCAAGGCATATCCTTTAGAATACCAACAGAATTATCTAAGTCGAATACTGATTTTAAGGATACTAACTTTGCTTCGTCTGTTTCATGTGCTTTTCCACATAGAAATTGCCACATTCCATCATCTTCATCATGTGATACATACAAAATAGGTTCTCCATTCTCTAATATGTGGCAACAGGTTATTGTAGCTGTATTTGGTGCGTCATAAAATGGGAATTTCATATTTAACACTCCTTCAAATTCCGATTCATTGAGTTCAGTATACCACGCTTTCTCCCTACAGAAAAGTTCCTGCACGCAAAAGAGCCGCCGAGGGAGACCGCATTGCGGAGCACATCTTCAACGCTGCATCAACCCTCTGGCTGCACGCAAAACAGGCTCCTGCAAGTGTCCAACCACTGGCAGGAGCCTGTTTGTTTCTTAAAGTTTCGTCATCCACAGCCCATGCAGGTTGCAGTAGGCGTAGACCGCCACCGGCTTTTCGGTGCCCAGCTCAAACACCGCCTTGGGGGCCTGCCCGGGAGCGAGCGTGCGGAGCTGTCCGCCGTTTTCGGTCTCCACAAAGAGCCACTGAATGTGGTGCACATCCACCATGGGATGCTCCACCGCACCCACCGTGACGGTGAGGGTGCTGCCGGAAAGCTGCGCCACCGGCAGATGCTTTTCGCCGCTGGCTTCCACGGTGTTGGGGAGCAGTTCCTTCATCTTTTTGCCGCAGCAGACCAGCGGAACGCCTGCGTTGTGAATGGTAGTGACCAGGTTGCCACAGTGCTCACAGATATAAAACTTTGCCTTCATATTCAAATCCTCCATCGGAATGTTTTTGTGTTTTCTGTGACTACATGATAACATTTCCTAGTTGGATTTTCTGTGACCGGGTCACGCAAGGCCACTTTTCACTTATCGGCAATAAATTTCAATGGCAGCCGCCCTCAACTTCCCATGGCGATAAGCACCAGCACGACCACCACCGCAATGGCAATGAGGCAGCCGCATCCGCTGCCGTCTCCGCCACCGCCATTGTTGTGGTTTCCGCCGCCACCGCCGCCGGACGAGCCGCCAAAGTTGCGTTTGAACGCCGTCATGTACTGGGCATAGCCCGTGGAATCCTTGCCGAAATAGCCGTAATCACCGTTTGCCATGGTATTTTCCTCTGTCTGATGGGTGTTTTGCTTCTGAGCTTATTCTAATAGAAACAATATCCCATAAATATCCCTTTCGAGAAATCTTTCCATCCTCTTCCAGTGCCTTTACCGGCAGCGCTCTGCGGCATAAGCAACGGCAAGTGGCTCTGTGTCACTGGCACGGTAAAGGCTGCCGCCTGCTGGGAACACCGAAACAGTCATTGTGTGAGCAGTTTTCACTTTCTGCGTGAGCCAAATGAAAAACTAGAGGGGTCGTTTTTATTGACTTTGACCCGGCAGAGGAGTATACTCCGTGGCAGTGAAATATTCGGCTATGACGAGAAAGAGTACCCGGAAAGAATGCCGCAGAGAGCTGCCGGATGGTGCAAGGCAGTGCAGGGCGTCCGTGGGAAGATCCTCTCCGAGCTTTCCGGCTGAATGGGCGGTATCTCCGCCTCAGTAAGCGGGAACGGCAGGTCCCCGTTATCACGGACCGCGCATTGTTGGATGCGCACTGAGGGGCCGGGCTTTGCACCGGCAATAAGAGTGGTACCGCAGAGGAGTTTATACGCCTTTGTCTCTTACGAACCGTAGGGGACAAAGGCGTTTTTGTTTGCGGGAAAGCCATTTTCCGGATGTTTCATTGCCTTTGCATCCGCAAAAATAAGTGTTCTGGAAAAAGGAGAGTTTATCATGAAAGCATTGGAAAAAGTAAGCGACTTTGTGGGCAAATACATGGCCGCCATCGTCATTGTGGTGGCAGCACTGGCGCTGCTGTTCCCCGGCACCTTCAGCGTGGTAAAGACCGCATGGGTCAACACTCTGCTGGGCATCGTCATGTTCGGCATGGGGCTTACCCTGAATCCGGAGGATTTCAAGGTGGTGTTCAGCCGCCCGAAAGACGTGGTCGTTGGCTGCGTGGCACAGTTCACCCTGATGCCCTTTCTGGCATGGGCACTGACCCAGGTGTTCCACCTGCCCACTGAGCTGGCTATCGGTGTCATTCTGGTGGGCACCTGCCCCGGCGGCACCTCCTCCAACGTGATGACCTACCTTTCCAAGGGCGACATTGCGCTGTCCGTTGGCATGACCGCTGTTTCCACCGTTCTGGCACCCTTCCTCACCCCGCTGCTGACCCTGCTGTATGCCGGTCAGCGGGTGGACGTGAACCCGGTGAATATGTTCCTGTCCATCGTCAAGGTGGTGCTGGTTCCCATCGCACTGGGCTTTGTGGTCAACCACTTCTTCCACGCCTTTACCCAGAACGCCGTCCGGGTGCTGCCGCTGATCTCCACCACCGCCATCGTGCTCATCATCTGCGCCGTTGTTTCTGCAAACTCCGCCAAGATCATGACCAGCGGTCTGCTGATCCTTGCGGTGGTCATCCTGCACAACCTGCTGGGCTACCTCACCGGCTTTGGCGTGGGCAAACTGCTGAAGCTGGATTCCACCAAATGCCGTGCAATCTCCATCGAGGTCGGTATGCAGAACTCCGGTCTGGCCACCTCTCTGGCTGCCGCCCACTTTGCACAGTATCCGCTGGCGACCATCCCCGGCGCTGTGTTCTCTGTGTGGCATAACATTTCCGGTGCCGTCCTTGCCAACTTCTTTGCCCGCACCGCCGAGAAGAAGGACTGATCTTATACAATAATAAGTGGCTGCTACACAAAGTCCGTTCTCTGTGCAGCAGCCCCTTTGGGGTTCAGTACAAAATTCTGGAGACGTGATGCTCCTGTTTTCCCAGATACAACTCCACGATCATCCGTCCGTTTTCGGTGTTGCAGAGTTCCTCATTGCAATAGCCGCAGAGTTTTCCATCCGCCTGTGCCACATATTCCGATTGATTAACTTTGCGATACTGTTCATGTTGTAGTTGGTTCATTGCAGTTTCAGCTTACAACAAAAAATGGGGCTGTTGCAAAATAGTCCCAACGAAAAAAAAATGAGATAGACTTCCCCCAAA
>ENA-OVFS01001709-OVFS01001709.1-human-gut-metagenome-genome-assembly--contig:-NODE-1709-length-12437-cov-4.040543_pt1 | contig 12437 bp, 10 predicted proteins | sample MGYA00237763_ERZ505405 | MGnify/ENA primary metagenome ERZ505405 (study PRJEB26158, sample SAMN06016401) | human gut metagenome | biome: human gut; feature: ankylosing spondylitis patient; material... | reverse complement strand
AGAAAAAGAAGGAATTCTGGACATCAAATTGATTTTAAATCAAAACAGAAAGATTAACATTGAAATGCAAAACACCTATCAAGATGATTGGACAGAGAGAAGCCTTTTTTATAATTGTCGAATGTTTACAGATGGATTAAAAAAAGGACATCCTTATGGAGAAATTCCACCATGTATTCATGTTGGTATTTTAAATTTTAATCAAATGATAAGTCCGAATTATTACCATAAATTTAGTCTGATGGATGAAAAAACCAAAGAGATATATAGTAGAAAATTTCAATTTCATATGATAGAATTGAAGAAACTAAAGTACGTAAAAGAGAAACAAAAGAAAAAACCATTATATCGATGGGCAAAGTTGATAGCTGCACAGACATGGGAAGAATTGGAACAGGAATCAAAAGGTAATAAGTATATGGAAAGGGCGCTGGAAGAGATGATAAAGATCAGTCAGGATGAGAGGGAAAGATATTTGTATCTGAGAGAAGAGATGGCAGAGAGTGACAGAGCAAGTCAGATACAAAGTGCACAGAGGATTGGACGTAAGGAAGGAGAAATATTAAAATTAATTTCATTAGTTCAAAAGAAAATTTTGAAAAATAAAACTTTGCCACAGATTGCAGAAGAATCAGAAGAAGATACGATAGTAATTGAACCTATTTATACATTAATAAAAGAGAATCCAGAGGCAGAGAAAGAAGAAATCTACAAAATGTTGAATTTGTAAGGAGTTTAACAATCGTTTGTTGACACATAAAAATAACAACACCAGTCTTGACATCCAATCATCGTTTGCATATAATAAAACCAATAGAAATAGTAGGAAATACAAAAATACCAGCGGAAGCGCAGCATAACAAGAATAGAAATGCTAAGCATCCGCTTTTTTATTCTAAATAAAAGGAGAAAGAAATGTTAAATCAGTTTTCAAGAACAGAACTATTACTTGGAAAAGAAGCACTTGATAAATTAGCAGGCAGCAGAGTTGCTGTCTTTGGAATCGGTGGTGTTGGTGGATATGTATGTGAAGCCTTAGTACGAAGCGGTGTCGGTGAGTTCGACCTTATTGATGATGATAAAGTCTGCTTAACAAACCTAAACCGCCAGATCATCGCAACAAGAAAAACAATCGGAAAATACAAAGTAGAAGTGATGAGAGACCGTATCTTAGAGATCAATCCAGATGCGAAAGTCAACGTTCACAAATGCTTCTTCTTACCTGAAAATGCAGAGGAATTTCCATTTGAGGAATATGACTACATCGTTGATGCTGTTGACACAGTGACAGCAAAAATCTCATTAGTTATGGCAGCAAAGGAAAAGAATGTACCGATCATCAGCAGTATGGGAGCTGGAAATAAATTAGATCCAAGCCAGTTTAAAGTGGCAGATATCTATAAGACAAAAGTATGCCCTCTTGCAAAGGTTATGCGAAGAGAATTAAAGAAGAGAAGAGTTAAGAAATTAAAAGTTGTATATTCAGAAGAAATGCCGATCAAACCAAAAGATGATATGGCAAACAGCTACAGAACAAACTGTATCTGCCCTCCAGGAGCACAGCACAAATGTACAGAGAAAAGAGCGATTCCAGGCAGTACAGCATTTGTACCATCCGTCGCAGGACTGATCATCGCAGGGGAAGTAGTGAAGGATTTATGCAAGGCGTAAAAAGTGTAACAAAACAAGCATTTATGAAATCCATACCGATCATGTGCAGTTATGTATTTGTCAGTATGGCATATGGAATGATGATGGAGAATGCAGGATTTGCGTGGTATTATTCGCTTCTTACAAGCCTTACCGTGTATACAGGAGCTTTTCAGTTTGTCCTGATCACATTTTTAAGCAGTGGGGCATCGATCGTTACGATCGCAGTGACGGCATTGTTGATGAACAGCAGACAGAGTTTCTACAGCCTTTCATTTTTGGAGACATTCCGTAAGATGGGAAGAAAGAAACTTTATATGATCCATACGATGACAGATGAAACATATGCAGTAAACTGCACGATCGAAGACAAAGATGAAAACAGCAGAAAAGAGATGTTTCTCGTTGCATTCTTCAGCAGATGTTACTGGATGTTTGGAGCAGTGATGGGCGGTCTGATCGGGCAGCTGATCCCGTTTGAACTCAATGGAATCGATTTTTGCATGACTGCATTATTTATCATCATTTTTATCGATCAATGGGAGAAAGCGGACAAGCATTTTCCAGCAATCACAGGAATTCTGATCGCAGTGATCGCATTACTGATCTTTGGACAGACCGCATTTATGCTGCCAGCATTGGTGATCGTTTCAGGAGTTTTAATCTTCTGGAATAGCAAACAACAGGAAGTTTAGACAGAAAGGGGAAAATAATGAACACAAAAATGGCATTGATCGCGATTTTCGTTTCTGCCGTGATCACATTTGGACTTCGAGCCCTCCCTTTTCTTGTATTTCAGGAAGGAAAAGAGCTTCCAGATCAGATAAAAAGATTAGGAATGGTGTTGCCATCTTCGATCATGGCAGTACTGATCGTGTATTGCCTGAAAGATGTCGGGGATGACTTTATGGCAGATGGTTTATGGAAACTGATCGCAGCAGCAATCACTGCAGTCAGTTACAAATGGAAACATAATACGCTGATCAGCATTTTACTTGGAACAGTGAGTTATATGATGTTCTTACATTTTTTTGGATAGAACAGATTTGAGATAGAATAAAACATAGGATGAAACAGGAGATATATATGGCAAGAGAAATAGAGACAAAATGTATTCATTTAGAAGAGGAAGAAAATTCGATCAACCACTATGGTGCGATCAGTTACCCAATCTATCAGTCAGCAACATACGCACATCCAGGAGTCGGACAAAGCACAGGTTATGATTACAGCCGTCTGCAGAATCCAACGAGAGAACATCTGGAGAAGACAGTTGCTTCTCTGGAAAATGGAATCGATGCATTGGCATTTTCATCAGGAATGGCAGCGATCACATTGATGATGGAATTATTCAAACCGGGCGATCATCTGATCGTGGATGCAGATTTATATGGCGGCAGCATCCGTCTATTTAATCATGTATCTGAGAAAAACGGAATCGAATTTTCCAGTGTAGACTGCCACAAGGAAAATGTTGCAGCATATATCAGAGAAAATACAAAAGCAGTTTATATCGAGACACCAACCAACCCAATGATGAACGTCACAGATATCAAAGCATTAGCTGAGATCACAAAGAAACATAACATCCTTCTGATTGTTGACAATACATTTTTATCTCCATATTTCCAGAATCCATTAGATCTCGGAGCAGATATTGTTGTACACAGCGGAACAAAATATCTTGGAGGCCACAACGATACACTGGCTGGATTCTTAGTTACAAACAGAGAAGATATCAGCGAAAGATTTCGCTTTCTGATCAAGACAACAGGAGCTGGATTAGCACCATTTGACTGTTTCCTGATCCAGAGAGGGATCAAAACCTTAGGAGTCCGCATGGACCGTGCACAGGAAAATGCGATCGAGATCGCAAAATGGTTAAAAGAACAGGATATCGTAAAGAAAGTTGTTTATCCAGGATTCAAAGAACATCCGGGATACGAGATCATGAAAAAGCAGGCAAGAGGATTTGGTGCAATGCTTACATTTGAACTTACGAAGAAAGAATATGCGATCAATATCCTTGAAAAAGTAAGAATGATCAAATACGCAGAAAGCCTTGGTGGGGTGGAAACACTGATCACATATCCAATGACACAGACACATGCAGATGTTCCAGAACATATCCGCAAACAAAACGGGATCACGGATTGTGTGTTAAGAATGTCTGTCGGAATTGAGAATGTCAAAGATTTATTAAATGAACTGGAAGAGGTATTTGCAGAAGTACGAGGTGAATAAAGTTTTAGGGAAATATACAAAGAGGAACCAGTTGTGAACAAGTTTCACATTTGGTTCCTTTTTTCACTTTTTAGCAATCCAATCGAATAAAAAGGCACAAAAAATGGCTTAAATACGTGCTTTACAAGCAAGCGTGATAAATCACACAAAATGTGAAAAATCATAAAGTAATGTGCACTGTTTCTAAAGACGTACAATCTATTGAGAAAAATTTACCATCCTGTTATGATTGGCTTGTAGTTAAGAAATACCGGTATTTAAAACAAGATAAATCAAAGAATTGTATGGATAAACTTTTGAAAAGGAGTGATTTGAAAAATGATGCAGAAGATTCAAAAATTTGGAGGTGCGATGTTTACACCAGTACTTCTGTTCGCATTTGCAGGTATCTCAGTAGGAATAGGTACTCTGTTTACAACACAGGCGATCATGGGAGGTCTGGCAGCACCAACAAGCATGTGGTACAAATGCTGGAACGTATTTCTACAAGGTGGATGGACAGTATTTAACCAGTTACCATTGTTATTCGCAGTATCATTGCCAATCGGAATGGCAAAGAAACAAAATGCAAGATGTTGCATGGAAGCATTAGTTTTATATATGACGTTCCATTATTTTGTAAACACGATCTTAACTCAGTGGGGTGGAGTATTCGGAGTTAACATGAATGCGGAAGTCGGTGGAACAAGCGGACTTGCAATGATCGCAAGTATCAAAACATTAGATATGGGTATGGTTGGAGCTTTAGCAGTATCCGGAATCGTAATTTATCTACATAACAGATTTTTTGATACAGAACTTCCTGAATGGCTTGGTTCATTCTCAGGATCAACATTCGTATTCATGATCGGATTCTTCGTAATGATCCCAGTTGCAGTATTAGCATGTGCCTTCTGGCCAAAAGTTCAGTTAGGAATCACAGCATTCCAGGGATTTGTAAAGAGTGCAGGAGCTATCGGAATCTTTGTATTTAACTTCCTTGAAAGAGCACTGATCCCATTTGGATTACATCATCTGTTATACTCACCATTTTACTATGATAACGTTGTTGTACCTGGCGGATTATATGCTTACTGGGCAAAATTATTACCACAGATCGCAGCATCTACAGCATCTTTAAAATCTTTCTGTCCAGAAGCAGGATTTACAGCAAGTGGATTTGCAAAAATGTTCGGATGTCTTGGAGCAGCATTAGCATTCTACAGCACAGCAAAACCAGAGAAAAAGAAAAAAGTATTTGCACTGTTATTACCTATCACATTAACAGCGATCGTATGTGGAGTTACAGAACCAATTGAATTTACATTCTTATTCGTAGCACCTATGTTATTCGTAGTTCATGCATTTTTAGCAGCAACACTGGCAACAACCATGTGGCTTGCAGGAATCGTTGGTATCAACTCAGGTGGTCTGATCGAGATCGCATCACTGAACTTGATTCCATTAATGAGAAATCACTGGCAGCAGTATTTATTAGAATTGGTTATTGGTCTGATCTTTACAGCTATCTGGTTTGTAGTATTCAGATTCCTGATCTTAAAATTTGATTTCAAAACACCAGGACGTGAAGACGAAGCAGAGATCGAATTTGGATCAAAAGAAAAATTCAGAAACAAACAGGCAGAAAAAGGTGGAAACGCAGGAGATCCTAAGCTTGAGTTATGCGAACTGATCCTTGAAGGACTTGGAGGAAAAGACAACATTGTTGATGTAACAAACTGTGCAACCAGATTACGTGTCAACGTAAAAGATGAAACATTATGTAAAGACGATCCTTATTTCAAAGCAATCGGAACACATGGATGTTCTATCAATGGAAAAGCATATCAGGTTATCATTGGATTAAAAGTTCCTAGTATCAGAGAAGTATTTGAAACATTATTATAATCATTAGTATAAATTCGGAGGAAAGAAGAAATGGCAAAGAAAAAATATTCAATCACAGTTGCAGGTGGTGGAAGTACATTTACACCAGGTATCGTATTGATGCTTTTAGATCATATGGACAGATTCCCAATTCGTTCCATCAAGTTTTATGATAACGATGCAGAGAGACAGGAAACAGTTGCAAAAGCATGTGAGATCTATTTAAAAGAAAATGCACCAGAAGTAGCATTTGATTATACAACAGACCCAGAAACAGCGTTCACAGACATTGACTTCGTATTAGCACATATCCGTGTCGGAAAATACGCAATGCGTGAAAAAGATGAGAAGATCCCTCTAAAATACGGAGTACTCGGACAGGAAACATGCGGACCAGGAGGAATCGCTTACGGAATGCGTTCCATCGGTGGAGTTATTGAGATCCTTGATTACATGGAAAAATATTCACCAAACGCATGGATGTTAAACTACTCAAACCCAGCAGCGATCGTTGCAGAAGCAACAAGAAGATTAAGACCAGATTCCAAGATCTTAAATATCTGTGATATGCCGATCGACTTAATGGAAAAGATGGCAAACATGGTCGGATTAAAATCCAGAAAAGAAATGCAGTACGGATACTATGGATTAAACCACTTCGGATGGTGGAACAAGATCTATGATTCTGAAGGAAATGACTTAATGCCACAGATCAAAGAACATATGGCAGCAAACGGATATGCAGATGCATTATCAGATTCTAACCAGCATGTAGACGAAAGCTGGGTACATACATTCCAGAAAGCAAGAGATGTATATGCAGTTGATCCAGAAACAATTCCAAATACATACTTAAAATACTACCTGTTCCCAGATTATGTTGTAGAGACATCAAATCCAGAATACACAAGAGCGAACGAAGTTATGGATGGAAGAGAGAAGTTCATCTTCGGAGAATGCAGAAAGATCATCGAAAAAGGAACAGCAGTCGGAAGTGCATTCGAACCAGATGCTCATGCAACATATATCGTAGACTTAGCATGTGCGATCGCAGAAAATACACAGGAAAGATTCTTACTGATCGTACCAAACGAAGGAGCAGTAGAGAACTTTGACCGAACAGCAATGGTAGAGATCCCATGTATCGTAGGAAGCAACGGATACGAAAAGATCTGTCAGGGAGCAATCCCACAGTTCCAGAAAGGATTAATGGAACAGCAGGTAAGCGTAGAAAAACTGACAGTAGAAGCATGGATCGAAGGAAGCTATCAGAAGTTATGGCAGGCACTGACATTATCTAAGACAGTACCAAGTGCGAAAGTAGCAAAACAGATCTTAGATGACCTGATCGAGGCTAACAAAGATTACTGGCCAGAATTAAAATAAGAAACCAAAACATATGCATGGGAAGAAAGGTGAAGAAAGATGTTATTTTTTAAAAAGAAAAAGAAAGATGATGCAATTGAGATCAAAGCATATTTTGAAGGAACAGTCCTTCCATTAGAGAAAGTAAATGACCCCATGTTCTCTGATAAACTAATGGGAGATGGAGTAGCCATTGAGCCAGATGCGGGAAATCTATATGCTCCAGTGAATGGCAAAGTAGCATCAATCTTTGATACAAAACATGCCATAGGATTTGTATTAGACAATGGAGCCGAAGTTCTCATGCATATCGGAATGGATACGGTAGAATTAAATGGAGAAGGATTTGATCTTGATGTTTCCGTAGGAGATGAAGTTCACGCAGGTGAACTAATGGGATCCATTGATCTGGATTTTGTGAAATCCAAAGGAAAAGAAACGGTTACACCGATCGTTTTGACAGCAATGGATGAGTATAAGATTGAATTTGTAAAGACAGAAGGTCATGTAAACATTGGAGATGTTTTATACAAGATTTCTAAATAGTTATATGAATTGGAGTTTAAAGAAGAGGGACTTTGCGAGAGCAAGGTCCCTTTTTAAAAGAAAGGATATAGGAATGAAAAGGTATTTTATGGCATTTATTGGAGTTGTATTCATTGGATTCAGTGTGGCTGTGTTGAATCTATCAGGATTTGGGGTAGATCCATTCAGTTGTATGAATATGTCAGTGAGCGCACATCTCCCATTTTCGTTTGGCGTGTGGCAGATTTTTGTAAATGCAGTGATCCTTATGCTGCTTGTGATTCACGTTATAAAAGAAAAAAAGAAAATAGGTGCGATATTTGGATTTGGAACATTATGGAATATGACAGGGGTAGGCTTACTTGTAGATTTTTTTACAACAAAGTATCATATATTTTTTCAAAATCCTCAAAATCTTGGGATTAGAATCCTATTTCTCGTTATAGCAATTTTAGGTATTTGTCTGGGATGCTCCATCTATATGACACCAGAACTAGGGAGTGCACCATATGATGCATTAGGTGTACAAATTCATGAAATAAGTAAAGTTCCTTTTAAATTATGCAGGATTACAACGGATCTTATATGTGTTATAATAGCTATTATATTCGGAGCTAATATAGGAATAGGCACAGTGATCACAGCTTTTGGAACAGGACCATTTGTACAGTTTTTCAATGAACATATTTCAAAGCCGTGGTTACATCATAAGAGAAGAGGAAGATATGCGGTTAGAAGAACTACTGAACCAATACAGTGACAGGTTAAGTGAGAATGACTTGTACATATGGGACTATGTGGAGAAACACAAAAAACAATGTGAAAATATGACGATCGAAGAACTTGCAAGGAAATGTAATGTATCCAGAACAACAGTACTTCGATTTACAAAAAAGCTGTCTTTAAAAGGCTTTGGTGAGTTCAAAGTACATCTTAGGATGGAAAATGATGACAAGAAACAAGATACAAGCAAAGCTGTAAAAGTTTGTCTTGCATATGAAGAAATGATGCAGGATATGGTGCAGCAGGATTTTAAAGAGATCAGCGAGTTGATCTATCAGGCAAAACGAATATTTGTATATGGAACAGGCATGGTACAAAAGATCGTTGCAAAGGAATTTAAACGATTGTTTTATTTTACAGATAAGCGTTTTTATGATTTTAGTGGAATGACAGAATATGAAACGGTAGTAAAGTATGTAGATAGTGATGATCTTGTTTTGATCATTTCTGTGTCAGGAGAAGCAGATTCTACGATAGATTTTGCCAAGAAAGTAAGGATCAAAGGAACACCGATCATTTCGATCACAAAACAAAAGAAGAATCCATTGGCAGAGATCAGTAACTATAATTTATACATATCAACAACAATTGTAGAACAAAACATGTATAAAGGGCGTTATGAATCCATGACATCTTATTATATTCTGGCGGAAATGCTGTTTTTGCGTTATTTGGAATATTTAGAGGAAAGGAGCCAGTCTGATGAGAACTAGGAATATGGAAGAATTGATACAGAAGAAATTTGACATGTTAAATGAAAATGATCTTCAAATATGGGCATATATCGTGCGTCATAAAGAACAATGTAAACAGATTTCGATCCAGCAGCTGGCGGTTTTTTGTCATGTATCACATACCACGATCCTGCGATTTGCAAAGAAGCTGGGGTTTTCTGGATATAGTGAGATGCGATCTTTCCTGAAATGGGAAGATAAAGCAGAAATCCTATACGAAGAAAAAGATATGGATCGAAATGCAAACAGTTTTATAGCAAATATCCGGCGTTTTGAGGATATGGATATGGATAAGGTTTGCCAGATGATAGAATCTGCAAGCAGGATCTATACACAAGGTTCAGGATCGACACAGAAATTAGCGGCACAGCATCTGAAAGAAAAGTTTTTGTATCAAGGCATTTTTATCAATACGATAGAAGGAGCAAGTGAATATGAGCTTCTTTCAGAGAAATTTACCGAAGATGATCTTGTGATCTTCTACAGCCTTTCAGGGCAAAATGAAAAACAGATCCGCAAAATGAGGAGTGCAAAAGAGAGGGGAGCAAAGATCATAGGAATCGCAATGCATGGCAAGGGTGAATTTTATGATCTTGCAGATGAAGTTTTGACATTTCAGTCAGAAGAAATACATACGATCGGGTATGGATTCCTATATTATCCGACATTACATTTTCACATTGTCAACGAATTTCTGACATTAAAATACATGGAACATCAATTGAAAAAACAAGAAACGATAACAGAAAACAACGAAGAAAAACATTGATAAACCGCATAAATAAGCCATTTGTGAAAAATCACATGTTTTGTGAAATGCAACAACATTGATGATACGTTCCTGAATGAGGCGAAACTATTGTATCAGGATAAATACGATAGTATGATGAACTCAACAAAGAAAAACAAACAACATTCAGGAGGAATGAAAAATGGCAAAGAAAAAATATTCAATTACAGTTGCAGGTGGTGGAAGTACATTTACACCAGGTATCGTATTGATGCTCTTAGATCATATGGACAGATTCCCAATTCGTTCCATCAAGTTTTATGATAACGATGCAGAGAGACAGGAAACAGTTGCAAAAGCATGTGAGATCTATTTAAAAGAAAATGCACCAGAAGTAGCATTTGATTATACAACAGACCCAGAAACAGCGTTCACAGACATTGACTTCGTATTAGCACATATCCGTGTCGGAAAATACGCAATGCGTGAAAAAGATGAGAAGATCCCTCTAAAATACGGAGTACTCGGACAGGAAACATGCGGACCAGGAGGAATCGCTTACGGAATGCGTTCCATCGGTGGAGTTATTGAGATCCTTGATTACATGGAAAAATATTCACCAAACGCATGGATGTTAAACTACTCAAACCCAGCAGCGATCGTTGCAGAAGCAACAAGAAGATTAAGACCAGATTCCAAGATCTTAAATATCTGTGATATGCCGATCGACTTAATGGAAAAGATGGCAAACATGGTCGGATTAAAATCCAGAAAAGAAATGCAGTACGGATACTATGGATTAAACCACTTCGGATGGTGGAACAAGATCTATGATTCTGAAGGAAATGACTTAATGCCACAGATCAAAGAACATATGGCAGCAAACGGATATGCAGATGCATTATCAGATTCTAACCAGCATGTAGACGAAAGCTGGGTACATACATTCCAGAAAGCAAGAGATGTATATGCAGTTGATCCAGAAACAATTCCAAATACATACTTAAAATACTACCTGTTCCCAGATTATGTTGTAGAGACATCAAATCCAGAATACACAAGAGCGAACGAAGTTATGGATGGAAGAGAGAAGTTCATCTTCGGAGAATGCAGAAAGATCATCGAAAAAGGAACAGCAGTCGGAAGTGCATTCGAACCAGATGCTCATGCAACATATATCGTAGACTTAGCATGTGCGATCGCAGAAAATACACAGGAAAGATTCTTACTGATCGTACCAAACGAAGGAGCAGTAGAGAACTTTGACCGAACAGCAATGGTAGAGATCCCATGTATCGTAGGAAGCAACGGATACGAAAAGATCTGTCAGGGAGCAATCCCACAGTTCCAGAAAGGATTAATGGAACAGCAGGTAAGCGTAGAAAAACTGACAGTAGAAGCATGGATCGAAGGAAGCTATCAGAAGTTATGGCAGGCACTGACATTATCTAAGACAGTACCAAGTGCAAAAGTAGCAAAACAGATCTTAGATGACCTGATCGAGGCTAACAAGGGTTATTGGCCAGAATTAAAGTAATAAAGATTTTGCAGTACAGGAGGAAAGAATCATGATGAAAACGATTCAGAAGAATGTAACAGTAAATTCTTCAATTGAGCGCATATTTACGATCATTAGAGTATTATTGGCAGTAAGTCCATTTATGGCATTAGGTTATCTTACAGCCAAAGGAACTGCAGGTGCTAATCTACAGACGATCCTAAGTCAGAATCCACATTATACCGTTATGTTCTTAGTTGCCATGGTTAATCCATTTATCGCATACTTGTTAGGCTTTTTACAACAGCATTTGAATAAAGCTGATTATGGATATGCGGTTGTGAATATGGCATTGATGATCGTTGCAGAAGTAATGCTTCAGAACTTCTTATATGTAGTCGCATTAGCTTTCCTTCTATATAAAACAGTTAAAACATATCAGATTCCAGTGAAAGACTCTGTAGAAAAAAGCCTAAAAAATCATTTTCTGAGAGATATTTCAGGAAGTATCGTAGTTCTAATTTTTGCTGGAATTTGTATGTTTGCGATGTTACAATTAAAATAATTGTTATCTGATTTCTAAATATATAAAATTCATAAGTCCCAGAAAAAGCGTAAAGTTTTGTGCTGGGACTTATTTGTTTTGAAAGAATATGTTAAATTGATAGAAAATAATATTTATGGACAAAATCAAGGGAGAAACGTTATGAAGAATATAAAAGTTATAATGTGTGATATTGATGGAACACTGTTAAATAGCAAGGGAATTGTTACCTCAAAAACAATTGATGCGATAAAGAAAGTTCGAGAACAAGGAATCTTGTTTGGAATATCAACAGGAAGAGACGTTCCAAGTGTAAAAAGGTTGTTTGGAAAATGGGGAATTGGCGGGCTTGTTGATATGGTCGTTGGAAGCAACGGAGGTGAGATTTATGATTACAAAACCGATTATTATGAAGAAAATTTTGCCCTTCCAGGAAACCTGATCGCAAATATCATGGAGCACTATAAAGATATGGATGTGAATTTTGCAATTCATGGG
>ENA-OVFS01001704-OVFS01001704.1-human-gut-metagenome-genome-assembly--contig:-NODE-1704-length-12457-cov-9.856717_pt1 | contig 12457 bp, 10 predicted proteins | sample MGYA00237763_ERZ505405 | MGnify/ENA primary metagenome ERZ505405 (study PRJEB26158, sample SAMN06016401) | human gut metagenome | biome: human gut; feature: ankylosing spondylitis patient; material... | reverse complement strand
GCGGCCGGGTCGCCCCGGAAGTCACCGGCAAGCTTGTCGATCTCATCCAGCAGCATCAGCGGATTCGAGCTTTTTGCGGTGATCATCGCACTGATGATCTTGCCGGGCATCGCGCCGATGTAGGTGCGGCGGTGGCCGCGGATCTCAGCCTCATCCCGCACGCCGCCGAGGCTCAGGCGGACATACTTGCGGTTCAGGCTCTCGGCGATGGATCGGGCGATGCTGGTCTTGCCGACACCCGGGGGGCCGACGAGGCAGATGATCTGACCTTTGACGTCCGGGGCCAGCTTGCGAACGGCCAGCACCTCGAGGATGCGGTCCTTGACCTTCTTCAGGCCGTAGTGGTCACGGTCCAGCACCCTCTGGGCCTTGGCAATGTCCAGATCATCCTCCGTGAAGGTGTTCCACGGCAGGTCGAGGCAGGTATCCAGATAGGTGCGGATGACCGTGCCCTCCTGATTGCTGCTCTGCATCTTGGAAAGCCGGTCCACCTCTTTGAGGAGCTTCTTCTCCCGCTCCTCGTCCAGATGGAGGGCGGTGATCTTCCGGCGGTACTCCTCAGCTTCGGCGGTGGTGTCGTCGTCCTCGCCCAGCTCCTCGCTGATCATGTGGAGCTGCTCGTGGAGGTAGTAGTCGCGCTGGTTCTTGTCCATCGCTTCGTCCACCTTCTGGGCGATCTCTTTGTCGATCTCAAGCATCCGGCGCTCCCGGTGCATCTTCTCGATGAGCAGGCGCAGACGGCCCATCAGGGTGCCTTCGTCCAGGATCGCCTGCTTGTCCTCGAAGCGGAACAAGAGGTTGGCCGGGATGTACTCTGACAGGAAAGCAGGGTCGGTGCTGGTGGTGATGGCAAATACCACATCCTTGCCGATATGGGGATTCAGCGCCAGCAGCTCGTCGAAGCTCTTTTTGACGTTCCGGACAAGGACGTCTGCCTCCGGCATTTCCTCGGGCTTTGCCATCTTTACCGGGGCCGGACGGACTGTGGCCAGCAGGAAGCTGCCGTCGTCCTCCATCTCGGAGAGCTTGGCCCGGTACTTGCCTTCGACCAGAATGCGGACGAGGTCGTCCGACACCCGCATCACCTGCTTGACCTCAGCCACGACGCCATAAGTATAGAGGTCAGCGGACTTGGGATCCTCGACCTTCATCTCCTTCTGCGCCACGAGGAAGACGTCCGAGTTGTTGCTGACGGCCCACTCCACGGCGGCGATGCTCTTCTCGCGGCCCACCTCGAAGTGGAGCAGATTGTTGGGGAAGACCACCAGCCCGCGCAGGGCGATGGCCGGAAGATGGAGAACGCTCCGCTCCACCTTGACCGTAACTTTTTCAGACATAGTGCAAAACCTCCCAGCCGTCCCTCGGATGCGAGTCACCCATAAGGGCGGCTTTTTTGTAGGGTCAAATCAAATCTATCATTTTATTATAGCGAAAAACTTCTTTCGATGCAACTGTTCAGCGCTTTTCCCGGGTGTTGTAGCCCAGCCGCCCCAGTGCAGGGAGGATGGCTTTGAGGGTCAGGGATGTGAGCGCGCCCATGATAAGGCCCAGCACCAGCATCACCGGCGCATAATAGAGCGACATCGCCGAGGACAGGATGAGTCCTGCGCCGAGCAGCTGGCCGATGTTGTGGGCCAGTGCGCCGCAGACCGACAGGATGAACCATGTGGGCTGGAACGGGAGCTTATAGTAGAGCACCCACATCACCAGCAGGGACAGCAGCCCGCCGCAGAGGGAGAGAAAGCCCGCCGTCCCACCGGAGACGAGGAAGACGAACAGCGCCTTGAGCAGGTCGAGATACAGCGCCTGCCGCACTCCCATGAAAAACAGCGCATACATCACCACGATGTTCGCAAGGCCCAGCTTCATGCCCGGTGCAAGGCCCGGGATGACCAGCGTGCCCTCGAGAAAGGAAAGGGCCATCGCCAGCGCAAACAACAGGCCGGAAAGTGCGATCTCGTGTGTTTTCTTCGGATCATGATCTCGGTTTGCCATCGGCTCTCCCCCTTTGTGCCGCAGCTTATTCTTCGCCTGCGGACTGCTCGTATTGCTCCTGCTCCTCGACGGCGGCTTCCCACGCGGCAAAAAGCTCGTCCTGATGGAAGCGCAGGTCGCTCAGCTCGTCGCTTTTTTCCCGCAGGAGCTGCGGGTCGTTGTAGACCTCCGGTGAGTTGATCTCATTTTCCAGCTCCACCTCCCGGGCACCGCAGGCCTCCATCTCATCCTCGCAGGCTTTGATCTTGGCGCGCAGCTCTGCCCGGCGGCGGCGCTGTTCCTTGCCATACCCAGCCTTGGCAGGCTCGCCGCCCTTCTCTGCCGCAGGGGCAGGAGCGGCGCGGCCCATCAGGGCATCGTAGCTGGGATAAATGACCGCTTTGCCGTCCTCAAGATAGAGGATGGGGCAGGCCAGACTGTTCATCAGATGACGGTCATGGGTGACGAGGAGCAGCGTGCCGGTGTACGCCATCAGTGCCTCGGTCAGATTTTCGCGGGTGTAGATGTCCAAGTGGTTGGTCGGCTCGTCGAGGAATAGCAGATTCGGCCGTTCCAGAACGATCTCCGCAAAGCGCAGACGGGCCAGCTCGCCGCCGGACAGGGCTTCGCAGGGCTTGAAGACCGTCTCGCCCCGGAAGCCCAGTTTCGCCAGATGGCTGCGGACTTCCAGCTCGGTCATCCGGGGGTATTTGTTCCAGATGACGTCGATGACACGGCCTGCGCCGATGCGGTTCTGCTGCTGGGCAAAGATGCTGGGCCGTGCGCCCGTCCCCAGACGCACCATGCCGCCGGAGGGACGGCGCTTGCCGTCCAGCACCTGCATCAGGGTGGACTTGCCCGCGCCATTGGGCCCGGCGATGATGAGCCGCTGGCCGCGGCAGACTGTATAGGTGAAAGGCTCCAGCAGAGTCCGATCGCCGATCCTGATGGTCAGGTTCTTGAGCAGTACCAGCTCATTCCACGGTTCTACGTCGTATTCGAAGCGGAACTTGAGCTGATTCGTCTCGTCCTGCGGGGCCTCTGTGATCTCCAGCTTTTCCAGCTGCTTGCGGCGGCTCTGGGCCATCTTGGTCGTGGAGGCGCGGACGAGGTTGCGGTCGATGTAATCCTGCAGCTTTTCAGCCAGCGCCACATCGGCATCGTGCTGCTTCTGGCGCAGGGCGTCGGCGGCTTCCTTCTGGGGCAGATAGGCCGAGAAGTTGCCCTTATAGGTGGTCATGGTCTGGAAGGAGACCTCCCAGATCTTGGTACAGACATTGTCGAGGAAATAGCGGTCGTGGCTGACCACAAGGACCGCACCGGAGTAGCCCTTGAGGTAGCTTTCCAGCCATTCCATCGTGGCAAAATCCAAGTGGTTGGTCGGCTCGTCCAGAATAAGGACATCCGGCTTTTCCAGCAGCAGCTTTGCCAGACGCAGACGGGTCAGCTCACCGCCGGACAGAACGCCCACGTTCTTGCCCCATGTATCCTGCGCAAAGCCCATGCCGGACAGCACCTTTTTGATGTTGACGTCCATGTTGTAGCCGTCGGCCGCGTCGATGATGTTTTGCAGCGCATCGTGCTTTTCCAGCAGCGAAGGGTCATTGGGAGCGGCTGCCATCTTCTTTTCCAAAATCTGCATCTGGGCCATTGCGTCCAGCACAGGGGCGAAGGAAGAGCGCATCTCCCCATAAATATCAAGCGTCGTGTCGAGCTTCGCGTTCTGCTCCAGATAGCCCAGCGTCACGCCGTGGGTCACGCTGAACTCCCCGTCATAGTCGGTGTAAACGCCGGTCAGGATCTTGAGGAGCGTCGTCTTGCCCGCGCCGTTCTGGCCCACGATACCGATGCGGTCTTCCTTTTCTACACTGGCGCTCACGTCGTGCAGGACGACCTTTTCGCCAAAGATCTTTCCGAGTTTTTCCAAATGAATCAGCATAATAATCTTCTGTGTTCTTTTCCAGTAGGGGGTGGATACGGACGTTCCGCCGCCATTACGGCTGATGGCGGCGGTGCTTGAGGCCGAGGTTCGCCAGTTCTTCCGGTTCCATCACCAGCGGATATAGCTCTTCCAGTGAGGCGATCTCGTAGGTAGGTGTCACCTTGCCCGGGTTCTCCGCATGGCCGGGATTGAACCAGCAGGTGTCGAGGCCCGCATTCACGCCGCCCTGAATATCGCTGGTGAGGCTGTCGCCCACCACCAGAACATGCTCCCGGTTCTCCACGCCCAGTGCACGAAGAGCAGCGTCAAAGATGCGGCGGCTAGGCTTTTCGCTGTCCAGCTTCTCAGAGACAAAGACGTCCTCAAGGTAGTTCCGGATGCCCGACTCCGCCACCCGGCGGCTCTGCACCTTCTCGAAGCCGTTGGTCACGACCGCCAGCGTCGCCACCTCCGAAAGTTCACCGAGGACATCCAGCACATTGGAGGTCATTAGGTCGGGGTGGGTGGACAGGCGATCGAGGTAACAGCGGTTCATCTCCACGCCATCGCCTGCTGCATTGATGGCCTTGAGGAAGCGGGTAAAGCGCTCCCCCATCAGCTTATCGCGGCGGATCTGGCCTTTTTCCAGCTGTCGCCACAGCTCTTCGTTGATGGTGCGGTAGGTCTGCACCGTCTCAGCGTCCGGCTCGATGCCGTATTCCACCAGCGTCTCAGCCAGAGCCTTGCTTTCGGCGGCATCGAAGTTCAGAAGCGTATTGTCCGCATCGAAGAGGATGCAATAGTATTTTGCCATTTTTCTTTCCCTTCTCTATCGTTTTTTCGTGCAGCCCGCCGCTCAAAAGCGGGCGCGGCAACGGCTGCGGTTTGAGAACAGCGAGAAGCCAGCCCCGCCCGGCAGAGCTGGCTTCTCGTAATTTTTATCCTTCCAGCGTCATTTCGTAAGCCTCCTCGTCAGACTGCTCCGGCAGGTTGCCGCTGCAGTCCGGCTCCGGCTTACAGGAGCACTCTTTTGCGATACACTTCGCCATCTGCTCCTCCGTCACGCCGTTCTCGATATTCTCCCAGTCCATGTCGTAGTAATCCACGTTGCCGTCCGTCACATCTTCTGCACCGGGCAGCCCGGGGACTCTCATTTCTTCACAGACCATCGGCTCGCCTCCTCTCGGCCCAGCCTATGCAGCCGGACGCAGAAGGGTGAAACTTATTCTGCCTTGCTCTCGGTTTCCTTGCTGGCAGAGGCCTCGGACTTGGATTCCGCCTTGGACTCCGAGCTGGACTCGGCTTTGGACTCCGGCTTCGATTCCGACTCTGCCTTGGAACTGCCCGACGTGCTGGACGATGCAGACGAGGAGCTGCTGGTGCTGTGGGAAGAGCTGCTGCCGGAACTGCCAGAAGAACTGCCGGAAGACGAGCTGTTGGAACTGCCCGAGCTTGCAGAGGAAGACGAAGCGGATGTACTGCCGGAAGAACCGGCATTGGACGAGGATGAGCTGCTGGCAGGAGCAGACTCGCTGGACACACCGCTGCCGATGGTGATGGTCAGGGTGTTGCTGCTCACCTTGCAGTCGTTGTAGGTGACGACGGCGTGGATCTTATAGGAAGCATTGACCATCGAGCTGTCCACCACCACAGTGATGGTGGATTTGCCCGCAGCCTGCGTGACCTCCTGCCCATTGGCGTACCAGCGCAGATGTTCGGCCTTGGCATACTTGCCGCTGAGGTTGGCCTTGAAGGTATAGGAGCTGCCCACAGCCCCCTTGCCCTCGCTGGTGATGTGGACGGACGCAGCGCCAAACACCGCCGTGACATCCAGATTCTGCTTGAAATCGGTATCGGTACGGGTCTTGCTGGTGAGGCCGTCGCTCCACTTGACGAAGACATAACCATCCGCCGGGACAGCCGTCACCGTGATGGACTTGCTGGGGTCAGTGACAGTATAGGTCACGGAGTTGTTGCCGGCATCGTCGCCCACGCTCAGGGTGCCGCCGCCGTTCTTGTCCACATGGTAGTGGGCCTCGAACTTCTTGCCCTCGCTGGAGCTGGTACTCTCGCTGCTGCTCGAGCTTTCGGAGCTGCTGGCGCTTTCGCTCAGGCTCTCGCTGGAGCTTGCGGCCTCCGAACTGGGTGCAGCCACTGCGGAGCTGGGGTTGGAAACATACTCCATCGTGCGGGTGGGGATGTTGTTGGTGTCCGGGCGGCGGTCATCGGTCTGACAGGCGTGGGTGCGGATATAATTCAGCACAGCTTTGAGGCCGACGCTCTTGAGGTGGATGTCTCCGCTGGTATAATAGTCCGCGATGCCGTAGCCGTCGCTGCCCTTGAGCGCCTCGGCAGAGTTGAGGAAACGGACTCCCAGCTGCTCGCACATATCCAGAAGAGCCATGTTGAAGTCGTCGATCTTGGCCTGATCCATGTGGGGATAGTTGGAATGATCTGCCGGGACAGGCGGCACCGTGTTCACGATGATGTCGGTATAAGGGTAGCTCTGCTGAACGGCTTGGACCAGCGCCGTATAGTGGGCGATGAAGTCCGAGACTTCCATCCCGGTGTCGTTGGTGCCGAAGGTCATGACCACCCGGCGGGGCTTCATCATGGCAACGGCCTGCGGGATGGTGTAGTGGTTCGAATCTCTCTTAAAGGTAACGATGCCCTCGTTGAGCGCTGCTTGTGTGCCGATGCCCTCCTTCGCGCAGAACTGCTGCAGTGAGATGAGGCCGTTGTTATAGAGGCGGACGGTGTTGGAGTCGCCCAAGAAAAGGGTGTCGTTCAGGTAATCCGCACCGGCATCGGCAGTCTCAGTCAGCAGTGCGGCAGAGGCGTTGTCGATCTGGTAATGGCTCGATAGGTCTTCGCCCGGAGCGGGGTCTGCCGCCGGTTCAGAGACCGAGGGCGCGGGGACGTTGCCGCCCTTTTTCAAGAGCGCGGTCGTGATGCCGAAGGTCAGCAGCACGGCCAGAACACAGAGAATGCAGACCAGAACGGCCCGCTTCTGCATGAGAGTCATATTTTCTTTTTCCGATTGCATTTTTCGACTCATAAATACGATTCCTCTCGTTCAGGAATGGGAAAGCTCGTCCACAGGGCGGAGGATCCATTCCGTCAGCTCCTTGCAGTCTGCGGCCATAAAGACCGGTGCAAAGGGCGCGACCTCCTCCCTGCTGCCGTAACCGTACAACACAGCGGCGGCGTCCAGCCCGCAGTTCATTGCACCCTGCATATCGTCGCTGCGGTCGCCGACCATCAGCACCCTCTTGCCCTGCATGACCGGCTGATCGAGGACATGACGGATGACGTCCGTCTTGTTGTCGCGGCTCTCGTCCATTGACGCACCGCCCACGAACGAAAAGTAGGAGGCCAGCCCCTGCTCTTCCAGAATGGGCGTCACGACATGGGTAGGCTTGCAGGTGGCCGTACAGAGGGTCAGGCCTGCGGCCTTGAGGCTGCGCAGCATCTCCACCACACCGGGGTAAACATCACCCTCATGGCTGCCCTTAGCAGCATAGCTCGCGCGGTAGCGCTCGGTGGCCTCCTCGATCTTGGCGGGGTCCGAAAAATGCTCGCCAAAGCTCTTGCGAAGGGGTGGGCCGATGTAGCGGTTCAGGTCGCTCCGGGCGACATCCACGCCCATCGCGTTAAAAACTTCTTCCAGTGTATTGAGAATGCCGGGGGCGGAATCAATGAGCGTACCGTCCACGTCAAACAGGATTGCATCGTAGTGCAGCAAGGTCAGGTTCCCCTTTCTCTTAGATAAACACTATATAGTATAGCACAGATTTCGATATTCAGCAATTCCAACAAAACACTTTTCAGACTTTTATACATATTTTTATGCAGGCACCCGCTGCACGAGCGCTCCAGATACCGGGCGTTCGCTCTATATTTCCCGGGAACAGCAAGACCCCTCTGTGCAGTCCGTCCTGCACAGAAGGGTCTTTTGTCCGTTTTTATCGCAATTTTCAAAAATAGTGCCTATCAAAATAGCATATTTGCGATATGCAGTTTGCGGATGTTGCTTGTGCATTAAATACGCAAACTGCTATAGTTTCCCATCTCACCTGACATCAGCTCTCAGTGGTGGTGCAGGTGTTGTTCTCCGTCGAGGGATAGTAGAGGTTGTTAGCGATAAATTCCAGCTTCTCCTTCAGCACCAGCTCAAGGTTCGCCACGGCATGGACCATATTGGTGGCAGAGTCGTTGACCTCCAGCAGCTTACACAGGTCAAGCGCCTCCATGCTGAGGGCCGCCTTCATCTTCTGGGTCTCGGCACAGAGGATATGGCTCAGCGCCGACTCCTGCAGAGCGATGCTCTCCATCAGGTCGATGACTGCCTGATCAAAGGTAACGCGCGGCAGGGCGGGACAATCGCAGGCAACACAGTGGGTGCAGTTGGTGGTATCAGCCATAAGAAGGACCTTCCTTTCTCTCATAGGGATAGGGCACAGTCCATCCTATGTGCAGCCCCGCCCGGATGTCACTCCGGCTTTGCGGCCTTCTGCACCTTCTCAATGGTATCGCGGTAGCCGCCGGAGCCATACTGGATGCAGCGGTTGATGCGGCTGATGGTGGCGGTGCTGATCTCCACCGTCTTCACGATCTGGTCGTAGGTGCTGCCGCCGAGCAGAAGCTTCGCCGCTTCCAGCCGCTGGGCCATATCGGAGATCTCCTTAACTGTGCAGAGATCCTCAAAGAAGTTATAGCACTCCTCCCGCGTCTCCAAACTGAGGATCGCATCGAACAATGCATCGGTGGTGGGGTTTCTTCTGGGGTTCTTATCCGCCATAGCTGCCTCCTTTGCGGCACGTCATTTATAGCAATTCAACTTTTTCATGCGATGGCAGCAGCATGGAATTACCTGTTTATGCTGTTTTCCTGCTGCACGATTTTTTGTCTTGCGCTTGTGATAGAATAGAGGAGCTTCCGTGCTCCTGTTACGTTAGTACTTTAGCACTCGAAAGTGTAAAAGTCAAGCGTTTTGATTTTCTTTGGCAAAGATTATCAGATTTCATCTGTCATTGTGTTTAGTTTTATTCATCTCACGTTTGAACAAAAATCGTCTAAAATTTCTTATCTTCCCCGCCGCAAAAATGGAAGAGTCTCCTAACTTGCCCAAAATATATTGACAAGTTAGGAAATCAGGACTAAAGTATACACAATCATTCGGCAAATGCAATGAACAGGACATGACTTTTCGCATTCCCTGCGCTCAGAGAGCCGCCATTCCGGTGCAAGACGGCAGCACAGTGCGATCAGCCCTCACCTGCGAGCAGCCTGCGTGAACCCCATTTTGGGCAGTAGCGCGTGGCCGTTCAGCCCACGTTACAGGGCGGCGTATCGGCAGCCAAATGCCCGTACGCGTAAGCGGCTGCGCCTGAAAGCAGCAAACGAAGTGGTACCGCGGAGAACGACCGATGTGCATACACCGTTTGGCCTTCGTCTTCGAGGAAGATAGGATGCATTCTTGTGTTCTGTCTTTCCAGTGAGGACGGAGGCTTTTTTCACCCTCCGGGCCGTTTCGCCTGCTCTGCTTTTGGGCACAGCCGCCCTGCCTGACACATTGCCGGTTGCCGGTGTGAAAGAAAGGAAAGAGGTACAAAGAAATGAATACGCTGGTCATCGTTTTGATCGCAGCCGTGTGTCTGTTCGGCGCTTATACGCTGTACGGCCGCTGGCTGGCCAACAAATGGGGCATCGACCCCAAAGCCAAGACTCCCGCAGTCGCCCATGAGGATGGCCGTGACTATGTTCCCACCAACGGCTGGACCGTCTTTGCACATCAGTTCAGCTCCATCGCCGGTGCAGGCCCTGTCACCGGTGCCATTCAGGCCGCAGCCTTTGGCTGGCTACCCGTCCTGCTTTGGGTGCTCATCGGCGGCATCTTCTTCGGTGCTGTTACCGATTTCGGCGCTCTGTACGCTTCCGTCAAGAACGACGGCAAGAGCATGGGTATGCTGATCGAAAAGTACATCGGCAAGACCGGCCGTAAGCTGTTCCTGCTGTTCTGCTGGCTGTTCTGCGGCATCGTCATCGCTGCTTTCGCAGACATGGTCGCCGGCACCTTCAATGCTTTCGGCGCAGACGGTGCTCTGGTCGAGGCTGCGCAGACCAACGGTGCTGCCGGTATGGTCTCCATCATGTTCATGGTCTTTGCAGTCGTCTTCGGTCTCATCCAGAAGAAGTTCAACTTCTCCGGCTGGAAGGAGAGCGTCATCAGCATCGTCTTCATCGTGCTTTCCTTCGTCATCGGTGCAAACCTGCCGATCATTCTGGGCAAGGCTGCATGGAGCTATATCACCTTCGTCTACATCTTCTTTGCCGCTGTTCTGCCCATGTGGCTGCTGAAGCAGCCCCGTGACCATATGACCACCTTTATGTTCGTGGCCATGATCATCGGCGCTGTGGTCGGCCTGCTGGTCGCCCACCCCACCATGAATCTGCCCGTCTTCACCGGTTTCACCAACGAGAAGCTGGGCACGATGTTCCCCATCCTGTTTGTCACCGTGGCCTGCGGTGCTGTTTCCGGTTTCCACGGCCTCGTTTCCTCCGGCACCTCCTCCAAGACCGTCGAAAACGAAAAGGATATGCTGAAGGTCGGCTACGGTGCAATGATTCTGGAGAGCCTGCTGGCTGTTCTGGCTCTGTGCGTCGCCGGTGCTGCAGCTGCTGCTGACGGCACTCCCGCTGCTGGCACCCCGTTCCAGATCTTCAGCCGTGGCGTTGCCGGTTTCTTTGAGATGTTCGGCGTCCCCGCTTACGCTGCTACCGTCTTTATGACCATGTGCGTTTCCGCACTGGCCCTGACCAGCCTTGACGCCGTGGCCCGCATCGGCCGCATGAGTTTTCAGGAGCTGTTCAGCGTCGATGATATGGAGCACACTGAGGGCTGGCGCAAGCTGCTGTGCAACGTCTACTTCTCTACCTTCATCACTCTGGTGTTCGGCTTCATCCTGACCAAGATCGGCTATGCCAACATCTGGCCCCTGTTTGGTTCTGCAAACCAGCTGTTGAGCGCTCTGGTCCTCGCCACCCTGTGCGTCTTCCTGAAGGTCACTGGCCGCAGCAACAAAATGCTCTTCCCCCCGCTGGTCATTATGCTCTGCGTCACCTTCACTGCTCTGGTGCAGCGCCTCATCGCTATGGTCAAGGCCATCAGCAATGCTGCTTCTGTCGCCATCCCTGCCGGTGAGACCACTTGGGGTGCTGTGTTCATCGCCAACGGCCTGCAGCTCATCCTTGCTGTCCTGCTGATCGTTCTGGGTCTGAACATCGTGTTCCACTCCGTCTCCGCCTACAAGAAGGCAGAGCACAACAGCGAGGCCAACGTCTGATTTATTGACCGCTGTTGACTGAATAAGCGCAAAACGCCGCTGACGGCTTCTGAACCGTCAGCGGCGTTTCATTATATTCTTTTTCGGTCACAGCATCTTCACCATGATGATCTCATCCCGGTAGGTGCCGTCCTTCAGCTTAAAGGCCCGGGGCTGGATGCCATAGCGCTCAAAGCCAAACTTTTCATAGAGATGGATGGCGCGGCTGTTATCACTGTACACCCCCAGCTCCAACTGCTCGAAGCCGTTGGCCCGGGTCTGGTCAATGGCCAGCTGCATCAGAAAATGGCCAAGGCCGCAGCCCCAATATTTTTGTTTGATGGAAATGCCCATAACCGCACGGTGTCGGGTCTTCAAAGCATTTTTGACGCAGCAGACACCAACGTCGCCGACTTGCTCTTCCCCATCGAACACACCCACTTCAAAGTTGACCGGGCTTTCCTCACAGGCAGCCAGACCATTCCGGACCTTCTCCAGCGCATAATGGCCTTCTTCCGGATCACGTGCAAGAAAATGAGTTTCACGATACGTTGTGCTCTTGAATCCACAGTATGTCTCTGCATCTGCTGCAGATACGCTGCGGACAGTCAGGGTCGTTCCATCCGGCAGTCTGAACTCTTGCGGGACGATTTTCATTGTCAACACTTCTCTCTGTTTCTTATTTGTTTATCATAGCATAGTCCGCAAGCTCATTGCAACCCCGGCATACCAAAAAGAGCCATAGAACCCTGTTACAGGCTCTATGGCTCTTCCGATACTTATGAAAAGTAAATTACTTCACCATGCTTGCAACTTCAGCAGCGAAGTCATCAGCACGCTTCTCCAGGCCCTCGCCCTTGACGAAGTGGGTGAACTTGACGACCTTGATGTCGCCGCCCAGGTCCTTCGCGACCTTGGCAGTGTACTGACCGACGGTCAGGTCGCCGTCCTTGACGAACTCCTGATCGACCAGGCAGTTCTCCTTGAAGTACTTCTTGATCTTGCCCTCGATCATCTTCTGCTTGACAGCGTCGGGCTTGTTGGCGTTCTTCGGGTCGTTAGCCATCTGAGCGAGGAGGATTTCCTTCTCCTTTGCGACGACCTCAGCGGGGACAGCAGCCTCATCGACGTAGCTGGGGTTGGCAGCTGCGACCTGCATGGCAACATCCTTGCCGTATGCAGCGAACTCGTCCTTAGCCTCGATGCCGTTGGTGGTCTCGAAGTTGACCAGAATGCC
>ENA-OVFS01001681-OVFS01001681.1-human-gut-metagenome-genome-assembly--contig:-NODE-1681-length-12625-cov-2.928162_pt1 | contig 12625 bp, 7 predicted proteins | sample MGYA00237763_ERZ505405 | MGnify/ENA primary metagenome ERZ505405 (study PRJEB26158, sample SAMN06016401) | human gut metagenome | biome: human gut; feature: ankylosing spondylitis patient; material... | reverse complement strand
ACTACGCCAAGAAGTACGGCTCCGAGTGCGAGAACATGATGGTGGTCTCTCCCGACGTGGGCTCTGTGTCCCGGGCCCGGGCCTTTGCCCAGAAGCTGCACATGAATCTGGCCATCGTGGACAAGCGCCGGCAGAAGGCCAACAGCTGCGAGGTCATGAACGTCATCGGCGACGTGCGGGACAAGGACTGCATCCTCTTCGACGACATGGTGGACACCGGCGGCAGCCTGTGCAACGCCGCCAAGGCCCTGATCGAGGTGGGCGGCGCCAAGAGCGTCCAGGCCTGCGCCTCCCACGGCGTGCTCTCCGGCCCGGCCATTGACCGGATCAACGACAGCGTCATCACCGAGCTGGCCCTGCTGGACACCATCCCCGCCATTGATCCCAAAAAGAGCAGCAAGATCAAATACCTGCAGGTGGCCCCCATGTTTGCAGAGGCCATCGAGCGTATCTACCAGGAGATCTCCATCTCCAAGCTGTTCCGCTGAGAAGCGGCGGAGCTCCGGCATTTCTGCGTATCAATAATGGACTGGTCAAGGCGGGGAAGGGAACTTTCCCGCCTTGGCTGACGTTGCAAAGGAGTTTTTTTCATGCTGTTAGGCGCCAAATCCGCCGCCGTGGACTGGCTGGTGGTGGGCCTGGGAAATCCCGGGGCCAAGTATGAGCACACCCGCCACAACATGGGCTTTCTCACCGTGGACCTGCTGGCGGAGCAGGCGGGGGTGAAGCTGAACAAGGTCAAGTTCAAATCCGCCTATAACATCATCCCCTTCGCCGGGGCCAAGTGCCTGGTGATGAAGCCCCAGACGTATATGAACCTCTCCGGCGAGGCGGTGCGGGAGGCGGTGCAGTTCTACAAGATCCCTGCCGACCACGTGCTGGTGATCTATGACGATGTGTCATTGCCGGTGGGGAAGCTGCGGGTGCGGCCCACCGGCTCCGCCGGGGGGCACAACGGCATCAAGAACATCATTGCCCACCTGGGGACCCAGGACTTCCCCCGGATCAAGATCGGCACCGGCGCGCCGGACGAAGGGGGCGACATGATCGACTGGGTCATCGGCGTGCCCTCCCAGGCGGAGCGGAAGGTGTTGGTGGAGAGCTTCCGCCGGGCCATCGACGCGGCGGAATGTATCATTGAACATGGCTGTCAGAAGGCCATGAATGACTTCAATTGAATGAGGGCCGTCCAATAGGGCGGCTCGCCGCGCCTCTTTTTGCCGCCGGGCATGGCGCCCGGTAAAGGGGAATACACTAAGGACGGATCCATTTTCCCGGATCGTGCCGGTGGATATGACCTGGGTGGGAGAATCATGTCCATCCGCTTTACAGCCCCTGCCTCCAAACAGGCGCCGGGCGGAGAACGCCCACCGGGCCATACGCCCGGAAGCGGCCCGGCGCCCAGAGAGTCTTCCCAATTTTTCATGTTGACAAGGACCACATCCTATGGAACAGTTTCTGAGACAATTGCAGACTATCCCCGAGGCGGCGGAGCTGATCCGCCGGGTGGAGGAGGGCGGCTGTCCCGCGGCGGTCAGCGGCCTCCAGCCGGTGCAGCGGGCCTGCGTGGGCGCGGCGGTGGCGGCAGCCTGCGGCCGTCCGGCGGTGTTTCTCTGCGGGGACGAGCGAGAGGTCCAGGTCCTCTCCGCTGATCTGGAGACCCTGACGGGCAAATGCCCCGTGACCCTGCTGGGCCGGGAGTGGCAGTTCCGCCCCGGGGCCGTGGGTTCTCGGGACTGGGAGCGGGGCCGTCTGGCGGCGCTGTACGCCCTGGCCCAGGGGGACGCGCCGGTAGTGGTGGCCACCGCGGACGGCCTCATGGCCCGGACCCTGCCGCCGGAGACCCTGCGATCCCTGGCCATCACCCTGGAGGTGGGGGGGCAGGCAGAGCTGGGCGCGCTGGCGGAGCAACTGCTCTCCGCCGGGTATACCCGTTGTGAGCAGGTGGAGGGCGTGGGCCAGTTCGCCCTGCGGGGGGGCATCCTGGACTTTTTCTCCCCGGCCCACCCCAAGCCCGTCCGGGTGGAGTTCTTCGGGGACGAGATCGACGCCATGGGCCTCTTCGATCCCGACACCCAGCGGCGCATCGAGAACCTCGGCGCGGCGGAGATCCTGCCGGCGGCGGAGGTGCTGCCCCAGTTTACCCCTGGCGGGTACGGCGGGCTGCTGGAGGGGCTGGACCGTCTCATTTCCCAGGCAAAGCGCCGCAAGGGGAGCGAGACACTGGTGCAGACGCTGGAGGAGGACCGGGAGCGGCTGGCGGCCGGCACGGCCTTCCCGGCCATGGACCGCTACATCGCCCTGATCTACCCCGTCATGGCCACGGCGGCGGATTACTTTCCCGAGGACGCGGTGGTGGTGCTCAGCGAGAGCCCCCGGGTGGCCGAGCGGGGAAAGAGCTACCTGTGGCAGTTGGGAGAGGACGCCAAGGCCCTGATGGAGCGGGGAGAGCTGGCCGGGGAGCTGGCTGACTTCGCCCGCACCTTTGAGGAGCTGACCGAGGTGTTGGCCGACTGGCCGGTCTGCTACCTGGACGCCTTCACCTCCTCCCGGTACCCCCAGCGGCCCCGCACCCTGCTCAACCTGCTGACCAAGCAGCTCCCCTCTTACGGCGCCAGCCTGGAGACCGCCGTCTCCGACCTGGCCCACTATGTCTCCGACGGATTCCGCACCGTGGTACTGGTGAGCAGCGAGCAGCGTGCCCTCAACCTCCAGGCCCTCCTGCGGGAGCAGAAGATGACCACCGCCGTGGATTTCCAGCTCCACGAGCTGCCCGGCTACGGCAAGGCGGTGATTGCCGTGGGGGGGCTCACCGCCGGCATGGAGTACCCGGTGGGGCGCTTCGCCGTGCTCACCGAGGGGCAGTCCCTGCTGGGCAAAAAGCGCAGGAGCAAGCCGGTGACCAACCGGCAGAAGCTGGGCTCCTACGCCGACCTGTCTCCCGGCGACCTGGTGGTACACGAGCACCACGGCGTGGGCCGCTTCCTGGAGATGACCAAGATGACGGTGGACGGGGTGCAGAAGGACTACGTCAAGATCGCCTACGCCGGGGCCGACGTGCTCTACGTCCCCGCCACCCAGCTCGACCTGGTGAGCAAGTACATCGGCTCCGGGGAGGACGCCCAGGAGACCCGCAAGCTCTCCAGGCTGGGGGGCACCGACTGGGAGAAGGCCAAGACCCGGGCCAAGAAGGCCGTCAAGGATCTGGCCAAGGGGCTCATTCAGCTCTATGCCGAGCGGCAGCGCCAGCCCGGCTTCGCCTTCTCCCCCGATTCCCCCTGGATGAAGGAGTTTGAGGACGAGTTCGAGTACGCCGAAACCGACGATCAGCTCCGCTGCATCGCCGAGATCAAGCAGGATATGGAACAGGCTCGGCCCATGGACCGGCTGCTGTGCGGCGACGTGGGCTACGGCAAGACGGAGGTGGCCTTCCGGGCCATCATGAAGTGTGTGCTGGACGGCAAACAGGCCGCCATCCTGGTGCCCACCACCGTGCTGGCCCGGCAGCACTACCTGACGGCCAAGCAGCGCTTTGCCAAGTACCCGGTGGAGATCGACGTGGTCAGCCGCTTCCGCACCCAGACCCAGATGAAGGACACCCTGCGGCGGCTGGAGCAGGGGGGCATTGATCTGCTCATCGGCACCCACCGCCTCTTCCAGAAGGACGTGAAATTTAAGGATCTGGGCCTGCTGGTCATCGACGAGGAGCAGCGCTTCGGCGTCCAGCACAAGGAGAAGCTCAAGGAGCTGTCCAAGCAGGTGGACGTGCTCACCCTCTCCGCCACCCCCATCCCCCGGACGCTGAATATGGCCCTCTCCGGCATCCGGGACATGTCCACCCTGGAGGAGCCGCCCATGGACCGCCAGCCGGTGCAGACCTATGTGCTGGAGCACGACTGGGGGGTGCTCTCCGACGCCATGCGCCGGGAGCTGGAGCGGGGCGGCCAGGTGTACTACCTCCACAACCGGGTGGAGACCATCACCCGCACCGCCGCCCGCATCAAGGAGATGCTGGGGGAGGACGTGGCTGTGGCGGTGGCCCACGGCAAGATGAGCCAGGAGGAGCTCAACGACGTGATGACCCGCATGAGCGACGGCGAGGTGGACGTGCTGGTGTGCACCACCATCATTGAGACGGGCATCGACATCGCCAACGCCAACACCCTGATCATTGAGGACGCCGACCACATGGGCCTGGCCCAGCTCCACCAGATCCGCGGCCGGGTAGGCCGCTCCACGCGCAGGGCTTACGCCTACCTGACCTACCGCCGGGGCAAAGTGCTCACCGAGGTGGCCTCCAAGCGCCTGGGGGCCATCCGGGAGTTTGCCGAGTTCGGCTCCGGCTTCAAAATCGCCATGCGCGACCTGGAGATCCGGGGGGCGGGCAATGTGCTGGGGCCGGAGCAGAGCGGATTCCTGCTCAGCGTGGGCTACGACATGTACCTCAAGCTGCTGGAGGAGGCGGTACTGGAGGAGCGGGGCGAGAAGCCGGAGCGCCCCACCGAGTGCGCCGCCGATCTCAGTGTGGCCGCCTCCATCCCAGACCGCTATGTGCCCTCGCCGGAGCAGCGGATGGACCTCTACCGCCGCATCGCCGCCATCCGCTCCGAGGCGGACGCCGACGACGTGATGGATGAGCTCATCGACCGCTACGGCGACCCACCCCGCACGGTCAACAACCTCATCTCCGTGGCGCTCCTCCGCGCCGACGCCGCCCGGAACGGGATTTCCCAGATCGACCAGAAGGGCGCCAACCTGAATTTCTATCTGGACCAGTTCGATCTCCAGCGGGTGTCCGCCCTGTGCGGCCTGGAGAAGTACCGCTCCCGCCTGCTCTTCTCCGCCGGGGAGCGGCCCTACCTGGCCCTGCGGCTCAAAAAGGGGGAGGACGCCCTGAAATTTGGCCGCAGGCTGGTGGAGGACTATGCGAAGACCGCCCCGGATCAGACAGAGGGATAGAGCGGGGGTGGACTCCCCCTGCCGGCGGCAGCCGGCGCCGCGTGTGCGGCGGAGCTGGGCGGGATTCACTTCCGCCCAGCGAAATGAAATGAAATGGGGTCCCCGGCCCGCTCCTGGCGGGCTGGGGCTGAGGACGCCCTGAAATTCGGGCGCAAGCTGGTGGAGGACTATGCCGAAAACGCCCCCAAAGCGGAGCCGTAGGGCGGCGCGCAAAACTTCCGGTTGTATCCGCTGGGGAAATGGTGTACACTGGAACAGGCTTTTGGAACCCAAATAAGGAGGACAAACACGCATGAACGTGAAACAGTTTCTGTGCGCCGGCATGACCGGGGCGCTGCTCGTGGCCGGACTGACAGCCTGCGCGCCCGGCGCGCCGGAGGTGGACCCGTCCGACGTGGCCTATCAGACCGCCGGTGTGACCAGGGACACGGTGCTCTTTACGGTGGATGGCACAGAGGTTACCGCCGACGAGTACCTGTTCTGGCTGCTCCAGAGCGTGGCCTCGGCCAAGCAGAGCGGTTACCTGGCGGACGACGACGCTTGGGAGGAGGAGCTCAACGGCGTCCCCACGGCGGAGTATCTGAAGGAGGACGCGCGGAACACCAGCGTGCTCTACACCACGGTGTCCAACCACGCGGCGGCGGCGGGACTGACCGTGACCGAGGAGGAGCAGGCCGAGGCGGACGCTGAGCTGGAGACGCTGACCCAGCGGGTGGACAGCTATTACGGGATGACCCTTCAGGAGTACCTGGACCAGCAGTGCATCAGCGAGGCGGCTTTCCGCAAGCTGAACCAGGTGCCCTATCTGGCCCGGAGCCTCCAGACCCAGATGGAGGAGGCGGGGGAGCTGACCGCCCAGGACGCCGATCTGGATGCCATGGTGGAGGAGGCGGGCTACTACAAGGCCAAGCACATCCTGCTGGCCTTCCCGGAGAACGAGGACGGCAGCGCCGTCACCGACGAGCAGAAGGCCGCCGTCAAGGCGGAGGCCGACCAGCTCCTGGCCCAGATTCGGACCGCCGCAGACCCCTTGGTGGAGTTTGACAAGGTGATGAACGAACGCAGCGACGACGGCCGGGACGAGAACAACCAGCTCTATGCGCCCGACGGCTACCTGGCCTATGCCGGCCAGATGGTGCCTCAGTTTGAGAGTGCCGCCAAGGCCCTGGCCGTGGGTGAGATCAGCGAGCCCGTGGAAACCGCCTACGGCTACCACATCATTCTGCGCCAGGACTTTACCGACGAGGAGCGCCAGCAGCTCCGGGACAGCATGGCGGCCATCTACCCCGATTACGCCATGAGCAAGCTGAACGAGCAGTGGGTGGAGGAGGCGAAGGTAGAGGTCAAGCCCGCCTATGAGAAGCTGGATCCCAATTCCTTCTACAAGAATATGGTGGCCTTTGCCGAGCAGTGGCAGGAGGAAAAGGCCGCCGAGGAGGCCGCTCAGGCGACCGCCAGTCCCGCGCCTGAGACCGGGACCCCGGCACAGAGCACAGAGCCCGCACCGGATGCCACCGGGAGCGGAGCGCAATAAGCACAGGCAAAAACCCCGCCGATCCGGCGGGGGTTTTGATTAAAAAACTATAGTTTAAAAGAAAGATTCTATTGTTTATAGTAAAAATCCAAAGTTGTGTCAATCTATATCTAAAGTTTGGGACAAAGGGTGAGACACAATGGAGGACAAGGAGAAAAAGCTGGCGCTGCAAAAGGCGGTGGGCGAGCGGGTGTACCACAGCCGGAAGCTGGCGCGGATGAGCAAGGAGGAGCTGGCCGAGCGCCTGGGCATCTCCTCCCAATATGTAAATGATATTGAACAGGGGAAAAAGTGTATGTCCATGGCGATTTTTGTGGAGCTGGGCGAGGTGTTCCACACAGGGCTGGATGAGCTCGCCCACGGCGCGCAGAAGGAGGAGCCCGTGCTGGAGCACCTGCTCTGCCACCTGCGCCAGCTCTCTCCGGTGCAGCGGGATATGGCCGTTCACATGCTGCATCTGGCGTTCCGGGCCGCCCAGGAGCTGGGCCCGGAGGAGTAGGCGTGGCGCTGGAGATCCGGGTCCTGGTGGTGGAGGATGATCCGGAGACCCGGATGCTGACGGAGGCCCTTCTGTCCGGACGGAAGGGGGTCTGCCTATGCGCGCTGGCAAAGGACGGCCTGGAGGGGCTGGAGCTGGTGGAGCAGACCAGGCCCGATATCGTGCTGCTGGATCTGATTCTGCCCGGGATGGACGGGCTTGATTTCCTCCGCGCCCTGCGCCGCCGGAGCGCACGTCCGGCTGTGGTGGTGGCCTCCCAGGCCTCGGAGCCCACAGTCATCCGGCTGGCCTTTCAGCTTGGGGCCAGCTACTATCTCATAAAGCCCCTCAACTTCGACTCCCTGCCCGATCTGTTTCACTCGCTCTGCCTGGAGCCCCGGGAGCGGGCGGCGGCGGACTATCTGCGGGGGATGGGCGCGTCCGGGCTGGGGGTGGAGGCCGCCGCGCGGACGGCGGCCGTGCTCTCCACGGGCGCGGAGGGGGCCATTCCGCTCAAGGAGGGGTATGCCGCCGCCATGGCGGCCCAAAACACCAGCTACGCCTGCGTGGAGAAAAACATCCGCTCCATGGTGGGCAAGCTCCAGGCCGGGGCCTGCGGGGAGTATCAGGCCCTCATGGGCGGCCTGCCGGCCGAACGGCCCAGCAATGAGCTCTTTCTCCGCCGGCTGGCCCGGCGGATTTTGGAGTGGTAGCGCCACGTTTCCCCTGAAATCGGACAGGCACTCTGCTATACTGTAGCCAGAGATTGGAAACTACAGTGAGCGAGGAGCGAGCGACATGGGCGTATGGCATACATACAGCACCAGACAGACCCTGTCTGAGCTGGAAACGGACAAGTCCCGGGGGCTGAGCGGGGCGGAGGCGGAGCGGCGGCTGGCCCGCTGGGGGCCCAACCGGCTGGAGGAGGGGAGGCGGCAGGGGCTGCTGCTGCGCTTCCTGGGGCAGATGAAGGACCCCATGATCCTGGTGCTGCTGGCCGCAGCGGCCCTGTCCCTGTGGGCCAGCGGCGGCGAGGACTGGCTGGATGCGGCCATCATCCTGGTCATCGTGGTGGTGAACGCCTGCATCTCCATCTCCCAGGAGGACAGCGCCGAGAAGGCCCTGGAGGCCCTGCGGAAGATGTCGGCCCCCCTGGCCAAGGTGGTGCGGGACGGGGCGCTTCAGCGGCTGGAGACCGACCGGCTGGTGCCCGGCGACATCATCCATCTGGAGGCGGGGGACCTGGTGCCCGCCGACGCCCGGATTCTGGAGGCCGCCTCCCTCCAGGCCGATGAGAGCGCCATGACCGGCGAGTCCGTCCCCGTGTCCAAGGGGCTGCTGTCCGCCCTGCCGGAGGACACCCCCCTGGCGGAGCGGCACAATATGGTACTCGCGTCCACCGTCATCACCCGGGGGCGGGCGGTGTGCGTGGTCACTGGCACCGGCATGGACACCGAGGTGGGCCGCATTGCCGGGCTGCTGCTGGGGGAGGGAGAGGGACAGACCCCCCTCCAGAAGAAGATGGCGGAGATCTCCAAGACCCTGTCCTTCGTCTGCCTGTGCGTGTGCGCGGTGATGTTCGGGGTGGGGCTGCTCCAGGGGCGGCCCATGCTGGACATGTTCCTCACCGCCGTCTCCCTGGCGGTGGCCGCCATCCCCGAGGGGCTGCCCGCCATCGTCACCATTGTGCTGGCCCTGGGGGTGGCCCGCATGGCCCGGCGGCGGGCCATCGTCAAGCGCCTGCCCGCCGTGGAGACCCTGGGGTGCGCCGGGGTGATCTGCTCGGACAAGACAGGCACGCTCACCCAGAACCGCATGACCGTGGTGGACGTGTGGACGCCCCGGAGCGGCGAACGGGCCCTGGCCTTCACCATCGGAGCCCTGTGCTCCGATGCCGCCCTGGCCTGGAAGGGACGGGAGCCGGTGTCCACCGGCGATCCCACCGAGACCGCACTGGTGGACGCGGCGGCCCGGGAGGGCCTGGATAAAAATGGACTGGAGGGGGAGTGGCCCCGGCGGGGGGAGCTGCCCTTTGACTCGGAGCGCAAGCTCATGACCACCGTCCACCAGAGGCCCGGCGGCGGCTGGCGGGTGTGCGTCAAGGGGGCCCCCGACGTGCTCGCCCGCCGGTGCCGGCTGGATTCCGCCGCCGCCCGGCGGCTGGAGAGCCGGAACGAGGCCATGGCGGGAAAGGCCCTGCGGGTGCTGGGGGTGGCCTACAAGGATCTGGCCATGCTGCCCCGGGAGCTGAACAGCGCCGCTCTGGAGCAGGGACTCACCTTCGTGGGTCTCATCGGCATGATCGACCCGCCCAGGCCGGAGGTGCGCACAGCGGTGGAGCAGTGCTACGCCGCGGGCATCAAGCCGGTCATGATCACCGGCGACCACAAGCTTACCGCCGTGGCCATCGCCCGGGAGCTAAACATCTACCGTCCCGGGGACCTGGCCCTGACGGGGGAGGATCTGGACTTTCTGCCCCAGGAGGTGCTGGAGCAGGAGGTGGAGAAGTTCTCCGTCTATGCCCGGGTGTCCCCCGAGCACAAGATGCGTATCGTCAAGGCGTGGCAGGCCCGGGGAAAGGTGGTGGCCATGACCGGCGACGGCGTCAACGACGCCCCCGCCCTCAAGGTGGCGGACATCGGCTGCGCCATGGGGGTTACCGGCACCGACGTGGCCAAGGGAGCCGCCGATATGATCCTCACCGACGACAACTTCGCCACCATCGTCCAGGCCGTCAAGAACGGCCGGAATGTTTATACCAACATCAAGAAGGCCATCCACTACCTGCTCTCCTGCAACATCGGAGAAATTCTCACCATCTTCTGCGCCACGGTGTTCCACTTCCACCAGATGCCTCTGGTGCCGGTGCAGCTTCTGTGGCTCAACCTGGTCACCGACTCCCTGCCCGCCCTGGCCCTGGGGGTGGAGCCGGTGGAGGAGGGGGTCATGTCCCAGCCGCCCCGGGACGCCCACGCCTCCCTCTTTGCCCACGGCTTTGCCTTCCGGCTGGCCTGGCAGGGGGGGATGGTGGGGCTGCTGACCCTGGCGGCCTATTTCCTGGGGGAGTATGTGCTCTCCGACCCCGGCGAGGCCCACGCCGCCGCCAACACCATGGCCTTCGCCACCCTCACCCTGTGCCAGCTCTTCCACGCCTTTGACGTGCGCAGCGAGCGCTCGTCCCTCTTTCACATCGGGGTGTTCTCCAATCCAGCCATGAACAAGGCGTTTCTCATCGGCCTTACCATGCAGCTGGCCGTCCTGTGCGTGCCGCCCCTTCAGGTGGTGTTCAGCACCGTTCCCATGAGCCCTCTGGAGTGGGCCGTGGTGCTGGCCCTGGCCATTACCCCCGTGGTGGTGTGCGAGCTGGCCAAGGCCGTGAGCCGCGGCCGGACCCGCCGTCCGGCGCGGGCGGAGAAGGTGGAGCCAGCCTGTGCCCGGCGCTGAGCCGGGACGAATTAAGAGGCGGAATTCCCCCCGGCCGCAGGCCGGGGGGAATTCCGCCTCTTGTGCTGTCTGTAAACGGATTTATGCCTGCGCCTCCTCGGGCGCGCGCTCCTCCTTTACCTCGCGGATGAGGATGAAGGGGGTCAGCTCCCGGGACTGGCCCGCCGGGTTGTCCCGGATCAGGCCCTTGAGGGTCTCGTCGTCCAGGGTGACGGAGGACGCCTTGCCCAGAATCTCCACGTTCAGATCGTTGGCGTCCACAATCATGGCCTGCACGCCGGTGGCGGCCTCGATCTCGTCGCACACCTTGCCGGGGTTCTCCGGGATGCGGATGCCGAACTCGCCGTACTCCTGGAACTCGTGGTCGTAGAAGCCGTCCAGGCCGGACACCTCCTGGCCCACCATCTCGTAGAACACGCCCCGTTTGCCGAACAGCTTGGCCACGCCGGCGCAGAACGCGGCCCAGAGCACGAACAGGGCGCCCCGCTCGTTGATGGCGAACTGCATCTTGTAGGGGCTGTCCACGCCGATGCCGGCGGAGGAGTGGGAGGCGAAGCGGGACAGGAACCGGGCCAGGCGGCCCACCTTCATGTCCTTCTTGTAGACCACCCGCTTCTGGCACAGGCCGATGATCTTCTCGCTGGAGGAGAGCAGGTCGCCGGGCTGCCACAGGGGCTTGACATACTGCTCCACCAGGTCGATATAGCTCTCGCCCACCTGGACGAAATGGGTCTGAATGGCGTGGCGGGCGTAGGTCTTTCCGCCCACCTCTATGGTGACGCTCTTTCCCTCGTTTGCGCGGAATTCCATGGCAAAACCTTCTTTTGTGTTTATTGTCCCTCCTATTATAGCCAGCCGGGGGACAATGTGCAACCTAAAGTTTTGCTATAAAGCCTCAAATACCCTCGTTCTGGGGGATTTTTGGCAGGCTGTCGAAACCCTTCTGCAGGTCGGCATCGGTGGGGATGGAATCGCTCATCTTTCCGCTGAGGTAGTTCTCATAGGCGGTCATATCAAAGTACCCGGTACCGGTGAGGCCGAAAAGGATGGTCTTGGCCTCGCGGCTCTCCCTGCACCGCAGAGCCTCGTCGATGGCCCCCCGGATAGCGTGGGCGGATTCAGGGGCGGGGAGAATGGTTTCCCGCTTGGCAAAGAGCACCGCCGCCTCAAAAACGCGGGTCTGCTCATAGGCCACCGCCTCCATATAGCCGTCGTGGTAGAGCTTGGAGAGGATGGGGCTCATGCCGTGGTAGCGCAGGCCGCCGGCGTGGTTGGCGGAGGGCATGAAGCCGCAGCCAAGGGTATACATCCGGGCCAGGGGGGTGACCCTGCCGGTGTCGCAGAAATCGTAGGCGTACTTGCCCCGGGTGAGGGAGGGGCAGGAGGCGGGTTCCACCGCCACGATGCGGGGATTCCGTATCCCCCGCAGCTTGTCGGCCATAAAGGGGGCGATCAGCCCGCCCAGGTTGGAGCCGCCGCCGGCGCAGCCCACCACCACGTCGGGATATTCCCCCAGCTGCTCCATGGCCAGCTTGCTCTCCAGGCCGATGATGGACTGGTGGAGGAGCACCTGGTTGAGCACGCTGCCCAGCACATAGCGCTTGGCGCCGCCGCTCTGGACGGCGGACTCCACCGCCTCGGAGATGGCGCAGCCCAGGCTTCCTGTAGTCTCCGGGTGGTCGCGCAGGATCTGGCGGCCCACCTCAGTCGTGGGGGAGGGAGAGGGGGTGATAGAGGCGTCGAATACATTCATCACCGCCTTTCGGAAGGGCTTCTGCTCGTAGGAGCACTTGACCATAAACACGTCGCAGGTCAGGCCGAAGTAACTGCACGCCTCACTGAGGGCGGTGCCCCACTGGCCGGCGCCGGTCTCAGTGGTGACGCCCTTGAGGCCCTGGTTCTTGGCGTAGTAAGCCTGGGCGATGGCGCTGTTCAGCTTGTGGGAGCCGGAGGTGTTGTTGCCCTCGAACTTGTAGTAGATCTTGGCGGGGGTCTGGAGCTTTTCCTCCAGGCAGTAGGCCCGCACCAGGGGAGAGGGCCGGTACATTTTATAGAAGTCCCGGATCTCCTGGGGGATGGGGATCTCCCGGGTGTCATTGTCCAGTTCCTGCCGGATCAGTTCGTCGCAGAACACCGGACGCAGGTCATCGAAGCCCATGGGCGTGCCGGTGGCGGGGTTCAGCAGAGGGGCGGGCTTGGTCTTCATATCT
>ENA-OVFS01001680-OVFS01001680.1-human-gut-metagenome-genome-assembly--contig:-NODE-1680-length-12632-cov-11.136519_pt1 | contig 12632 bp, 19 predicted proteins | sample MGYA00237763_ERZ505405 | MGnify/ENA primary metagenome ERZ505405 (study PRJEB26158, sample SAMN06016401) | human gut metagenome | biome: human gut; feature: ankylosing spondylitis patient; material... | reverse complement strand
CAAATTCTGAAAATACAGGTGGGGCGAGGGTAGAAATATTTTTCCTGAGTAGTCAGGAAACACGCTAAATAGAACGCAATTAAGCTATGTAAAAGAAATTTTACATTCGCTCTATTGAAAAGGACTTGCGGGAGTTTCCATGAGTATGATTGCTGATAAGATTGGTATCAAAAAGCCATCGCTTTATAAGCATTTTTCATCCAAGGATGAAATTGTGGAAGCAATGTATCAGTTTCTCAGAGAACAGTCCAAGAAAAATGCCAATATAAAGCCTGTGGATTTCAGCCAGCTTTTTCAAGGGAAAACTGCATATGAAGTATTGCAGGGAGTGGTGCAAGGGTTGATGATTATTATTTTGTGCACCTGTATTTCGGCAGCTTACCACCCCTAAAACGCAACTTACCGCATCCCCTGTAGATTTCCAAAACAGATTATGTTATACCATAGTCAGAGAGAAAAAGCAGTAAAGTTACTTTTGACCAGCAAATTCGGTTGAACGATATAACAAAAAAGAGGTGTGTAATATGCAGAATGAACATGAATCCACAGATATCATCCGCATCGATCATTTAAATAAAACCTTCGGTGATGTAAAAGCAGTCAATGACTTAAGTTTCCGTGTGAAAAAAGGTGAACTGTTTGCATTTTTAGGTGTGAACGGTGCGGGAAAGAGCACGACGATCTCAATTCTCTGCGGACAGTTATCCAAGGACAGCGGAACGGTACAGATCAAAGGAATCGATAACGAAAGAGCGGGAGAGCAGACAAAACGGCTGATTGGTGTGGTTTTTCAGGACAGTGTGCTTGATAAGCCACTCACTGTAAAAGAAAACTTAAAGAGCAGGGCCGCTCTCTATGGCATTACAGGTCAGGCGTTTGAAAAAAGATTACAGGAATTGCTGGATATATTGGACTTTGGCGACTATTTAAACCGCCCAGTCGGAAAATTATCGGGCGGTCAGAGGGAAGAATCGACATTGCGAGGGCATTGCTCCACAGACCGGAGATCCTTATTTTAGATGAGCCGACTACCGGGCTGGATCCGCAGACGAGACAGGTGATCTGGAATGTGATCGAAAAACTCCGCATAGAGGAGCAGATGACCGTTTTTCTGACTACCCACTACATGGAGGAGGCTGCAAATGCCTCATATGTGGTGATTCTCGACAAAGGCAGTATTGTGGCGGAAGGAACACCATACGAGTTAAAAAACAGGTATGTGCAGGACACGATTTCTGTTTATGGTGTATCTGAAGCACAAATTAAGTCTTTACATTATGATTATAAGAAAGTACGTGATGGTTACCGGATAAAAGTAGATAATACGTCAGAGGCAACGAAACTGATCGTGGAGCATCAGGAATTGTTTCAGGATTATGAGGTTGTAAAAGGCGGTATGGATGATGTTTTTCTTGCAGTGACAGGCAAAACCTTAGGAGGTGGGCGCGAATGAGAACGATGACAGCTCTGATAAGCAGAAACAGAAAACTTTTCTTCCGGGACAGGGGGATGTTTCTTTCTTCCCTGATCACACCGGTAATTTTGATAGTTTTATATGCAACATTCCTTGCAAATGTATATAAAGATTCCTTTTTGTCTGCATTGCCGGATACCGTACAGATTTCTGACAAACTGATCAACGGAACGGTGGCGGCACAGCTTGCGGCGGCACTTTTGTCTGTGAGCTGTATCACAGTGACATTCTGCGTGAACCTGACGATGGTGCAGGATCTTGCGAACGGTGCGAGAAAAGATTTTAATGTGTCCCCGGTGAAAAAATCTGTGATTTTTCTGGGATACTTTCTTTCAACATTACTCAATTCCCTGATGGTCAACGGACTGGCACTGGTCGTCTGCCTTGTCTATATGTGCAAAATGGGCTGGTATATGAGCGTGACGGATGTGCTTTGGGTGATTTTGGATGAGATCCTTCTGGTATTATTTGGCTGTGCACTCTCAAGTATCATCTGTTATCCGCTGAAAACACAGGGGCAGATGTCGGCAGTCGGAACGATTGTGAGTGCCGGTTATGGATTTATATGCGGTGCGTATATGCCAATCTCCAATTTCGACACCGGACTGCAGAAAGTATTGTCAATTCTGCCGGGCACTTACGGGACTTCTTTACTGAAAAACCATATGCTGCGTGGAATCTTTGAGGAGATGTCGGCAAATGGTTTTCCGGATGAGGTTGTGACGGCGATCAGGGATTCCTTAGATTGTAATCCGGTTTTCGGTGGACATGTCGTAAGTATTGATCAGATGATATTTATTATGATGACAAGTATCGTAATTCTTGGTATTCTGTATTTAGTAATTGCATCAAAAGGAGAATTCCGATGAAAATCACCATACTGGATACAATCCCCGGTGAAGAGGATGAGATCATCATAAAATGCCAGAATTTAAGCGAGGATATACAGAATCTGCTTCAGAAGTTAAAACAGGGAAACACCAAGATCGCAGGACATAACGAGGATGGTATTCATCTGCTGGAGCCGGATGAAATCTACTATTTTGAGACGGTCGACAACAAAGTGTTTGCCTGTTGCAAAAAAGAGGTTTACGAAGTGCGGGAGAAATTGTATACACTTGAGGACATGCTTCCGGTCGAATCGTTTATGCGGGCGTCAAAGTCTGCGATTTTAAATCTTAGCAAAGTAAAAAGCTTATCGCCAGCTTTTGGCGGACGTTTTGAGGCAGTATTAGACAATGGCGAAAAGACGATTATTTCAAGACAGTATGTGCCTGTTTTAAAAGAACGGCTTGGATTATAAAAGAGGTAAGAAGAGATGGCAGAGAAATTAAAAATGTTGATGGATATTTTTGGCAAAGTCACGTTTGGTGTATTGATAGCGGCAGCAGTTTTTATTTCTGTTTTCGAGGGATTTGATGCACAGATCAGTGTAAAGATACTCTGGCAGATATTGGCAGTTTCTGCAGTGTGTTCAGTTCCGGTTCTTATGTTTGACTCAGATGCAACGAAGGAGCTGTCAAAAAAAGGAATGTTTGTCCGACAGCTATTATATTTCATTTTTGTGAACATTATAGTTTTAGGGCTTGGAAAATTATTTGAGTGGTTCAGTTTCCAGAATTTTAGCATGGTACTTTTTATGGAGGTTCTCATTATTGCAGTCTATGCGGTTGTGAATATCATCTGTTATCTGAGTGACCGTGCAGATGCACAGAGCATGAATAAAAAATTACTGGAAATGAAAAAGAATAAGAAAGAATGATAAGCTGACATTATTTTAAAACGAAAGAGAGGTATTTAAAATGAGTAAACACACTGAAAGAGCAAAGGAATTAAGAAGTGAAGTGCCGGTTAGCAGCAACTGTGCACAGACGGTGATGCGTGTATATGCAAAGGAAATCGGGTTGGATGAAGATCTGGCAGCAGCAATTGGCAGTAACTTTGGCGGTGGAATGAGATGCGGTGCAACCTGTGGAGCGATCACAGCAGGATACATGGTATTAGGTGCCAAGGGAATTGAGTCGCCGGCTGTATTGAATGAATTTCGGAAATGTATTGCAAAAAAACATGACGGTATGACAGATTGTGCAGATCTTTTGCGTGCAAATGCAGCAAAGGGTGGTGAGAAAAAACCACATTGTGACAACATAATCGAGGAAGTGATCACACTGATAGATGAACTGGCAGACGGTAGATAATAGAAGGAGAATGCAGCTCCTTTAGCTGTTTCCCATCCTGCTGCATGAATTATGGATCTTTTGCTAAAACGCTATGTTATATGGAATATCTGCATGGCACCATAAGTATGCGGCAGATCCTGCAGAGGAGATTTTCTGGAAGGACAGGAAAGATTCTTACAGGTTGAGCAGGTATTACATAATTGTCTGAGGTCTGCGTGTGTATTTGTATCCAGATGCAGGATAAGCGCAGCTGTTTTGAGGGGCAGAAGCATCTGACCTTCGGTAAGACCGATCGCATCCGGCGCAAGGCGTTCATAGATTTGTGGAAGAAGATCAAGGGAATAGGTATCTCCCAGAAAAGATAATTCTGCAAGGGATAAACCACTTTGATCTTCTATCACATGTGCAAATTCTGCGTATGCTTTTGACAAAAGCAAAAGACTGACGCAGTCCACGATATAGGCTTCCTGGATCTGTTCATGATCCAGATATAATTCTGACAGCTCATCGATACCATTTCCAAGTGTCACAAATCCATAGGCATAATGGGAGAGGGAAATCCCATCCAGATTCTGATCGAGGGAATAATACGCACAGGATTCCACCAGTGGGAGAAGTGCGGTATAAATCGCTTTTATATATGGAAGATCAGCCGGAGAAAAATGAAAACGGCTGCAAAAATCTTTCCAGTCATCAGAGGACAATTGTGGGGTAAGTTTACATTTCATGAGGCATGTCTCCCTTATCTGAAGCTGCCATAACGGCAATGATCTCCTGAAAGCGGCTTATGACCTTATCATAATTGCTGCGCTGATGCGGAAAACCACATTTCATGCAGGATTTGACTCCATTTTCTAAAAATTCGCAGTTCCCACCACAGGATTTCCCAAGTGTATAGAGAGGACAATAACAAAACAGACAATTAAAGTCCTCCTCTGGAATTCCTTTATGGCAAGGAAAATATTCACATTTTTTGTTTTGGAAAAATTTATAATATTCACTCATAATGCTGTTATCATCTCATATTTCTGTGAGTAAATCAACGAATAAATTGCATTTGTTTCATCCATAATTTATATCGATCCCATCCATTGTGAATTGATTGTCAATGACTTATAATAGAGCGGAAGGAGGTATGTTTGTGAGCGGAAATGAAAATCATATTTATATCGCAATTGATTTAAAGTCGTTCTATGCCTCTGTTGAGTGCCGGGAAAGAGATCTTGATCCACTGACTACGAATCTTGTCGTGGCGGATGCAGAACGGACAGAGAAAACAATCTGTCTGGCAGTTTCCCCTTCTTTAAAAGTATATGGGATTCCTGGACGAGCGAGGCTTTTTGAAGTCGTACAGCGTGTGAAAGAGGTCAATCAGGAGAGATTGCAGAAGCTGCCGAAAAGAATGTTTGAGGGAAGCTCCTGTTTTTCGGACGAACTGAAGGAACACCCGGAGCTTTCCGTCACTTATGTGACAGCAAAGCCACGAATGGCACTCTATATGAAATACAGTACACAAATTTACGACATTTATCTGAGATATATTGCGCCGGAAGATATGCATGTGTACTCCATCGATGAGGTTTTTATGGATGTGACGCATTATCTGAACACCTATCATATGGCGGCAAAGGAGCTTGCGTCAAAGATGATCCTTGATGTGATGCAGGAGACCGGTATTACCGCCACAGCAGGAATTGGAACCAATCTTTATCTGTGCAAGGTGGCGATGGACATTGTGGCGAAGCATGTCGCACCGGATGCAAATGGAGTGCGCGTTGCAGAACTGGACGAGATGACTTACCGGAAACTTTTGTGGAGCCACAGACCGCTGACCGATTTCTGGCGGGTAGGACATGGCTACCGGAAAAAGTTAGAGGAGGCCGGACTTTACACGATGGGAGACATTGCACGATGTTCCATAGGTGAAGAACGGGATTATTATAATGAAGAACTGCTTTATAAAATGTTTGGAATCAATGCAGAGCTTCTGATCGACCACGCATGGGGGTATGAACCGGTCACGATTGCGGATATCAGGGGATATAAGCCGGAGACAAACAGTATCGGTTCCGGTCAGGTGCTGCACTGTCCTTACGATTTTGAAAAGACAAAGCTGATCGTCCGCGAGATGACGGATGCACTGGTGTTAGACCTTGTAGAGAAACAGCTTGTGACAGACCAGATTGTACTCGATATTGGTTACGATATTGAAAATCTGACGAACCCGGACATCCGGAAAAAGTATCATGGCGAGGTAAAAGCAGACCGATATGGAAGATTCGTTCCGAAGCATGCCCACGGAACAGCAAATCTGGATACAAAAACATCTTCTACAGCAAAAATCATGGACGCCGTTTTAGATTTATATGAGCGCATTGTGGATAAGAATCTTCTGGTGCGGCGTGTTTCTGTCACAGCGAACCGTGTTGTGGATGAGCATATGGTATCGAATGAGACAGAGTTTACACAGATGGATTTATTTACCGATTATCAGGCACTGGCAGAGAAACAGAAGGCAGAGCAGGCGAGAATGGAAAAAGAGCGCAGACTGCAGGAGGTAATGCTCTCCGTGAAGAAAAAGTATGGTAAAAATGCGATGTTAAAAGGAACCAATCTGCAGGAGGGTGCAACTATGATAGACAGAAACAACCAGATCGGCGGGCATCGTGCCTGAATTTTTTGAAAGTAGTTTTTTTTGTATAGAAGCAGGCAGAATTTCGAACAAGACAGTGATCCATGCGTTCAGAGGCACATTTTTTGTTTGAAACAGGAAACGCAGACCGCAGAGAGTGAAGGAAAGGAGAAAGCGGATGACGGAAAGTGAAGAAAAATATGGGGATATTCTGAATTTACCTCATCATCAGTCAAAAGTTCATCCACAGATGTCGATTTATGACAGGGCTGCGCAGTTTTCTCCATTTGCTGCATTGACCGGACATGAGGCTGCAATCAAAGAAACAGCGAGACTGACAGAAGAACAGGTGGAACTCGATGAAGATAAGCAGGAAGAACTGAATGAAAAATTACAGACATTGATTGCGTACGCCACAGAACATCCGACAGTGTCAGTAACTTATTTCAAGCCGGATGACAAAAAGACCGGAGGAGAATATGTGACTGCCACAGGGGTATTTCAGAAATTCCGTGACTATGAGAGGACAATCGTGCTGGAAGACGGGACGGGCATTGACTGTGACAGGATCGTTGAAATCAGGGGCATTTAAAAAGGAAATAGAGGAAATCTTTTTTATGATAATTGACAATGGTTATGGATAGTTATATATTAAGAATAACTATCCATAACCATTTTTGCAAATAATAGCAATGTATATTCGCATAAAGCATAATATCCTGCAGGATGTGCAGAAGTATGGTACACGGAGGTGTCTATGGAAAATCCGAAAGAGCGTATTGAAGATATTTTAAAAAGAAATCCTTATCTTGACGCAAAAGAATCTTTTTTTGCAAGCAGTGGAGAGAATGACTGGCAGGCAATCAAGCGGCTATGCTACTTCTTATACAGACATCACAAGGTGCTGCCAATTATTCTTGTGGATGAATATGACACACCATTGCTCGAAGCGTATACGCAGGGGTATTGGGATGAGATGATCGCCACATGCAGACAGATATTTCATAATGCATTTAAGCAGAATGATTTTTACAGCCGCGCGATTATTACCGGAGTAACAAGAATCACTTTAATGTATATGAGCAAAAGGACGGTAGACGCAGATTTGAGGAACAGGATGATTGCGTTTTGAAAGTTATTGTAGTGAATGAGAAACTGATTTTTACAGGGAAAAAAGAGATCGTGAACATTTGCAAAGAAAAATATGAAACTTGTTTCGGAGTATGGTTTATGGATGTGGCACGTTTTAGAGAATTGGATACAATTTTGAAACCATATGGTTATCAGTTGAAAACAGCGCATCCTTTCTTTTTACCGGAGAAATCTGAAAATAGACGATCGGATGGGCAGAAAAGCGCTTGTCAGGATGCTTTGTCAGGAAAAGAAAACCGTGCATTTGAGATAAAAAAATATAATCATGATGAGATACAGCAATTTAAAGGCAATGAGCAGTTTAACGAGGCGTTTTGTTTTGATGAAAATTCGCCGGATATGCTGGCAGTAGCAGCAATTTCCAAAGGAAAAATCATTGGTATGGCTGGTGCAAGCGCGGACAGTACAACATTCTGGCAGATCGGAATCAACACAGAGAAAGAGGCGGAAGGCAGAGGAATTGCTTCTCTGTTAGTGAAAATATTGAAAGAGGACATCGAAAAATTGGGAAAAGTTCCTTACTATGGAACCAGCATGTCAAATCTTGCATCACAACGGGTTGCTGCAAACGCAGGATTTAAACCTGCGTGGGTAGAACTGCTTGCGGAGAGAATATGATTTTGGCAGGAAAAGAGGAACACGAAAACGGAAGATGAGATTAATGCAGAGATAGAAAAGTAAAAGAAACAGAGGTTTGGAAGAAAACATCCGAACCTCTATTATTTTGCAATAAACAGAACACCAAGCGTACCGGGGCCGCAGTGACTTGACACGACACCACCGGCTCTGGTTTCTAATATCTCATGGAAAACACCGAGGCTTTCCAGATACGAGCGGACGGATTCCACCGTTGCAGCGTCACAGCCGGAATGTGTGATGAATACGCGGTCAGGTCTGGCTGCTTTTAAATCAGTTTCCATATCTTTTACATAGGACATGATAACAGAATTGATCTTTCCGCGGTATTTTTTTGTCGCATCCATAGCACCGTTTTCTACCACGATTTTTGGATGCAGCTTTAAGACACCGCCGGCCATGGCAGCAACAGCGTTACAACGTCCGCCACGGTACAGGTAGGTGAGGGTATCCACGACAAAGCTTGCTCTGACATTTGGTTTTAAAGTTTCCATGACAGAAGCAATTTCGGATGCAGAGTGTCCGTTTTTTGCCATAATGGCAGCTTCTATCACAAGAAGTCCGATTCCGGTGGAGAGATTTGCGGAATCAATCACAGTGATCCGGTTTTCTGCTTCTAATTCATCGGCAGCAAGACGCATGACATTGCCGGATGTTGACATACTGTTTGAGATGGAAAAGCAGACAATCTCACGTCCTTCTTCCACATAAGGGCGAAAAAGTTCAATTGTTTCGGCCAGAGACGGGGCGGAAGTTTTTGGGGTTGTCTTATGCTCATCAGACCATGTGTAAATCTCATCCGGTGTAATTGTTTTTCCGTCTTCAAATTCCTCATCTCCGAGAAGAATATGAAGCGGGAGAATATCGATATCGTATTGTGCAACTAATTCTGCTGAGAGGTCGCATGTGCTGTCTGAAATTATTTTTACCATATTAAAAAAGTCCTTTCTGTGAGATCATTTTCATTGCGTTTTGTTTGCAGATTTTTTCTGCTTCTTCCTGAGTGAAATCCATTTGGTTCAGTATTTCAAAATAAGTATCGTAGATTTCTTCTGGTTTTAAGCTGCGGCTGTCTGGATAATCAGTTGCAAATACTAATTTGTTTAAATCAAATGAGCGCAGTATCTGATTCGTTTTTGTAATATCATATTTTTTTACGAGGTCTGGCAAAATAGCAGATATATTAAAGTAGGCGTCCAGTCCATACAGGTCTTTATATTGAAATCCGCCGAGATGTGCAATGGAAACTCGCAAATTCGGATATTTTTTCATAACATTTCGGATACGGGCAGGAGAACATACATCATCTGAAATGTGAGCTCTTGGGTAAGAATGTATTTCTACTAAAATGGCATTTTGATTTGCCCAGTCAAAAATATGATCATAATAGAACCCGTCCACCGGGTAGCCAGTATTGGATGGGTGGATTTTTATTCCTAAACATTCTTTCTGTTTTGTAACTCTGTCTAACTCATAAATTGTTTTATCCATTTCATTCCGCAGATCAATGTCTGCAAAATAATATAGTTTATGGTCTGCATTTCCTTCTTTGCACATGGCGGTCATATTATTGTTCACAGCTTCTACGGTAAAATCCATTGACAGCATATATGGATCATTGAAAGGCATGAGAAATGCAGAATCGATATGATACTTGTCCATAAGTTTTAAATAATCATTCACACTGCCATAATCCACAAATTTATCGTTAAAACCCTGATTTGCTTCAATGACATCCGGAGGCATTAAGTGAATGTGTGCATCTATTTTAGGTATTGTTTTCCAGTTAACCATTGTTCTGTATTCCCTTCATATTAGTATCTTTGTAAAATTGAAGTTAATCATTTTCTTTGGAATTTTGATATCCTATTTCTTCGCCCAGCCAAAATAGCAGCATATGAATCAAAAGAATAACCCAATCGGCTTTCGAAAAATGGTCTGTGAATGAGTGTATAATTCCCCAATTAATAAAATCCAAAAGACTCATTCCAATGGGATTTATTGAAATTGTAAGAAGAGATGCCAGGAAAGCCAGCATGACTCGTGTTATCCGCTTAGTTTGTGAAGAAATAATGGTTGCTCGCCCGATTTCAAATACGCATATTCCCCATATTAAAATCATAACAAACACTGCCGGTAGAAGCAGAAAAAAAAGAAATGGAAATATAAAATATATGACATTTAAGATCAAAAACAGGAACCAGTATATGGAAAAGGGAGTCAGATTTACTTTCATAATGTTCTCCTCCTGACATAAATACAGAAAATTGCGAAGCAACACTTTATTCTATAGTAACATAAAATATTCTGCACGACATACACAAAAATTTAATTTTTCATGAAAAAGTTATTAACGAGTATTGTCTGTACAAATTCCTACATGAAATTACAAAAAAATAGAATAAACAGTATATAACAGTTGACAACAGATATGCACTGTTATATACTGTTTGCTGTAAAGAGATATAAGATTGAAAATGGACATTTTCAATCTGGAATTTGTGCTGACGCACAAAGTTCCTTGATTTATGAAAAGCCGCTGAAGCGGCAGAATGAGAGGAAATATGCATATTATCTTAAATCATTCCTCCATGGTGCCGATTTATGAACAGCTCATGGAGCAGATAAAATCAGATATTATCCAGTCTGAATTAAAAGAAGGAGAGGCACTTCCGTCTGTGAGGACGCTCGCAGGGGAACTTCGGATCAGTGCGCTCACAGTAAAAAAAGCTTATGACAAGCTGGAAGAAGAGGGATTTGTTACAACCGTTCATGGAAAAGGAACGTATGTGTCAGCTTCGGATAAACAGCTTGCACTTGAAGCAAGGCAGAAAGCGATAGAAGATGACTTCGATAAAGTGATCGACCGGGCACTTTCCATGGGAATGAAGAAGGAGGAAATATCTGAGGTTGTAAAACTAATTCTCGATGAGAAGTAAAATCGGTAAGAAACTTTTGAAATAAATATGACACAATCATGAAATGCTTGATGAGATATTTACTTCAGATTGATGTAAAAAGTCAGACAACAGAACATAAAAAAGAAAGGCGGAAATTGTATGATAACGATGCAAAATGTCCGGAAAACATATGGAAACTTTACATTTGAAATGTCAATGGAACTGCCGGAAGGACAGATACTAGGGTTGATCGGGAAAAACGGAGCAGGAAAAAGTACCGCAATCAAACTGATCCTTGGACTCTGCCGGGCAGATGAGGGCAGCATCAGGGTATTTGGTCATGAGAGTAAAGAATTGCCGGAGACACTCAAACAGGAGATCGGAGTTTCTCTGGCAGAATCAGGATTTTCCGGGGAACTGACCGTAAATGATGTAAAACACATTTTAAAAAAGATGTATCATTCGTTTGATGAAAACTATTTTATACAACAGGGTGAGAACTTAAAGCTTCCGATGAATAAGAAAATCAAAGAATTTTCAACCGGAATGAAAGCGAAACTCCGCGTGCTGACAGCTATGACACACCATGCAAAGCTGCTGATCATGGATGAGCCGACAGCTGGACTGGATGTGGAGGCGAGAAACGAGATTTTAGATATGTTACGGGCTTATATTGCAGAGGATGAGAGCCGAAGTATACTTATTACATCCCATATTTCCACAGATTTAGAATCCCTATGTGATGAACTTTATCTGATCCATGATGGAAAACTTATTTTGCACGAAGGGACAGATGCAATCTTAGAGCAGTATGGTATTTTAAAGGTGAGTGAAGAACAATACCGCACGCTGGATCAAAGCTCTATTCTAAAAGTGCAGAAAGAAAATTACGGCTATGCATGTTTTACGGATGATAAGAAGTTTTATCAGGAAAATTATCCGCAGATTGCAGTGGAAAATGGAGGGATTGATGAGCTGATTCTTATGATGACAGGAGGGTACAGATAATGGCAGGTTTATTGGAAAAAGATATTCGGTTATTATGGGGAACAAAACAGACATTGGTAATTTTGTTTGCAATTGCAGTTGCAGTCGCATTTTCCGGCAACGGAAATTTTATCATTGGATATCTGCCGTTTGTGGTAGAGATGATTGCAATCAGCACGATTGCGTATGACGAGATGGATCATGGCTATCAGTTTTTATTGACACTGCCGATCAATAAAAAAACCTATGTAAGAGAAAAGTATCTGCTTTGTGCCGGAGGAGTAGTGGCAGCCTGGGTAATTGCAGTCTGCCTGTATTTGGTGTCAAAAGTGGTGCGTGGTATACCGGTTGCTGTGGCAGAAGATATGCTGACAGCCGCAGTGATTTTGCTAATCATTCTTTTGATCAGTTTTTTCATGATTCCGGCGCAGATTAAGTTTGGCTGTGAAAAGAGCCGGATTTTGACATTAGGAATGATGGGAGTAATTGCTGTGATTGCATATCTATGTGAGGTCGTATTCGGAAAAGAGCGGTTGTATCAGGCGCTGACCGTGATAGACAATATGAATGTGGCAGTTTTGGCTGGTAGTATCATCGGGATCACACTGCTGGCACTGTTTGTTTCGTACCAGATCAGCAGGCGTATTATGGAGAAGAAGGAGTTTTAAAAG
>ENA-OVFS01001667-OVFS01001667.1-human-gut-metagenome-genome-assembly--contig:-NODE-1667-length-12757-cov-3.523303_pt1 | contig 12757 bp, 10 predicted proteins | sample MGYA00237763_ERZ505405 | MGnify/ENA primary metagenome ERZ505405 (study PRJEB26158, sample SAMN06016401) | human gut metagenome | biome: human gut; feature: ankylosing spondylitis patient; material... | reverse complement strand
AATATTGTGAGTCTTTTAGTTGGTATTTTTTTACCTGATTTATATGTATTTAAACCAATGATTACATGTCTAGGAGGCTTAGTAACATTTATTATTATTTATAGTTTATCTTGGAAATCAGGTTTAAATACAACAAGAATTATTCTTGTTGGTGTAGCAATTCATTATACTATGAATGCCATTGTTTCTCTTATAGAAAGTATGTCAGCTTCTATTTCATCTTCAGCAGGAACAATTACTTTATATTCATGGAATGATGTATTTCTTTTAATGATTTATATTGTGCCAATTTTAATAATCTTACTTTTTTTAACACAAGCATGTGATTTATTAGGATTAGAAGATCGTACATTATTATCATTAGGAATCAATGTAAATACATATCGTTTTATTTTATCTTTATTAGCTGTTTTATTATGCAGTATATCTGTTGCTATTGCTGGAATATTAAGCTTTGTAGGTTTACTTGTGCCACATTTAGCACGTTTATGTGTAGGTAATCAACATAAATATCTTATTCCCACAACTGCCTTATGTGGAGCTATTATTTTATTAGTTGCTGATACAATAGGTAGAACATTGATGGCTCCTTATGAAATAAGTGCAGGAATTATTATGTCAATGATAGGTGGTCCAATATTTATCTTATTATTAAAAAGGAGTTTATATGAAAGTTAATCATTTATCTTTTAGTTATAATCATCAATCTTATATGAAAGATATAAATATACAGTTTAAAGATCAAAAAATAACAACCATTATTGGACCTAATGGAAGTGGTAAATCAACACTTTTAAAACTGATCATGAATCAATTACAACCAACAAAAGGAGAAATTGTTATTAATGGAATCAATCTACAAGAACTTGATTTAAATAGTTATTATAGTCATATTAAATATTTAAATAAAACTCCCGTTTTTTATAAAGAATCATTAAGAACGAATATGATTTTTGATCGTTTGTTTTTAGAGGATAAAATGATAGAATTATTGCATTATTTTATGTTGGATGATTTAGTAAATGGTTTAGATTTAAAACTTGATGAACAGGGTGGCTTTTTATCATCGGGACAAGGACAACTTGTGATGATTATTCGTGCACTATTAAGTGAACCCGATGTTTTGATTTTAGATGAAGCATTTAGTAATATAGATCAAGAAAGATTACAATTATTGATCAATTATCTAAGTTTTCAAAAGATCATCGTGATTATTGTTTCTCATCAAATAAATATGATGAACTGCCAGTTTGACTGTGTTATAATTGATTCAGGAAAAATAGTGGGTGAGGAAGATTATGGAAATAGATTTAGCACTTAATAATGAAGTAGAAGATTTTAAAGAAGATTATGAAAGTATTTATTTAGAAATTATTCAAGAAGCATGTAAACAATTAGATATTCATGATGATTTAGAATTATCAGTTATTTTTGTAGATGATCAGCGTATTCATGAAATCAATAAGGAATATCGTAAAATTGATCGTAGTACAGATGTTATTAGTTTTGCTTTAGAAGATAGTGAACAATATTATATTGAAGGTATGCCAAGAGAAATAGGAGATATTTTTATTTCAATTGATCATGCTAAAATGCAAGCAGAAGAATATGGTCATTCATTTTATCGAGAAATGTGTTTTTTATTTACACATGGTTTATTACATTTGCTTGGATTTGATCATATGAATGAAGAAGATGAAAAAGTGATGTTTTCAAGACAAAAAGAAATATTGAATGCTTTAAATATTGAAAGGAAATAATATGGACCAAAATAAATTAATCGATTTAGCTTGGAAAGCAAGAGAAAATGCGTATGTTCCTTATAGTCATTTTAAAGTAGGAGCTTGTATTGCTTTAAAAGATGGAACATTTGTTCAAGGATGTAATATTGAAAATGCTGCTTATGGGTCAACAATGTGTGCAGAAAGAAATGCTGTCTTTGGCGCTTATTGTAAAGGTTATCGCAAAGAAGATATTATTGGACTAGCAATTGTTGCTGATTGTAGTCCGATTGCTTCTCCATGTGGGGCATGTCGCCAAGTATTATCAGAACTTGTTGATTTAGAGATGCCCATCTTTCTAGCAAATAAAGAAAAAGTAGAAAAACATACAATTGGTGAATTATTACCAATGGTATTTATAGGAGAGAGTTTATGAGTTTTAAATCAGGATTTGTCAGTATTGTAGGACGTCCAAATGTTGGAAAGTCTACCTTATTAAATCAAATATTAAAAACAAAGCTTGCTATCATGTCAGATGTTGCTCAAACAACACGTAATACAATTCAAGGTATTTATACAGATGATGAAGCACAAATCATTTTTATGGATACACCAGGAATCCATAAACCTCAAGATGGTTTAGGAAACTTTATGAATACGACTGCTTTAAATAGTATTTATGGAGTGGATATGGTTTTATTTATTGCACCAGTAAATGAAACGATTGGGAGAGGAGACCGTTTTATTATTGAAAGATTAAAAGAAGCGGATGGACCGGTTTTCCTTTTACTTAATAAATGTGATCTTGTTTCTAAAGATGAAGTTATTAAAAAATTAACAGAATGGAAAGAACTTTTTGATTTTAAAGAAATCATTCCTATTTCAGCTTTAGAAGATCAAAATGTGGATACATTGATTTCTACAATTAAAACATATTTAAATGAAGGAATGATGTATTATCCAAAAGATCAAATGACAGATCATCCAGAAAGATTTGTGATGGCTGAATTTATTAGAGAAAAGATTCTTTATTTTACAAGAGAAGAAGTTCCTCATAGTGTTGCAATCGTTGTTGAAAGAATGGCAGAATTAGAGGATGGCAGTGTAGAAGTTATTGCGACAATTGTTGTTGATCGTAAATCTCAAAAGGGTATTTTGATTGGTAAACAAGGAAGTATGATCAAAAAAATTCGTCAAAATGCACAAAGAGAAATGAAACGTTTTTTACAAACAACAGTGCATTTGGAATTATTTGTTAAAGTTGAAAATAATTGGCGTAATAAACAAAAATATTTAAAAGAATTTGGTTATAACGAAGATGACTATTAAAAAAGAAGAAGTTGTTTCTTTAGGTATTGTTTTAAAGACGCATCCTTATAAAGAAAGTGATTCTTTAGTCACTGTGTATTTTAAAGATTATGGAAAAATGACTTTGATTGCTCGGGGTGTAAAAAAATTAAAAAGTAAAAATGCTTCGGCTTGTCAAAGTCTTACACTTTCAGAGTTTACTTTTATACCTAGAAATGGTTTATCAACGATGATTAAAGCAAGTTCGGTTGATTTTTATCGCTATATTAAAGAAAATCTTGAATTAGAAGCGTATGCAAGTTATTTTATGGAATTTGTTTTAAAAAATGAAGAAGATAATCAACCGGATTTAGAAATCTTTGATACTTTAAAAAAATCATTAGATGCTCTAAATAATGGTTATCCCTATCCATTGGTTTATCTATTATATAATGCATTTATTTTAAAAAGATGCGGGATGGCTTTACAAGTTGATGGCTGTGTAAGATGTTTAAGACAAGATCATATAGCAGGAATCAGTTTAGAAGATGGGGGCTTTGTCTGTCATGATTGTTTATCACTTCATGATAAACAATTAGATAAGGTGACATTAAAGGCTTTTCGTCATATTAATAAATTAACGATTGATTCTATTGATCAACTTAAAGTACCGGATGAATCTATTGATTTATTAATGGAAATTATGGATTATTATGTTGATGAGATGACGGGGATTTTATTTAAAACAAAGAAAATGATTCAAAGTCTTTCAAAAATATGACAAAAGTAGACACTTTTGTCTTTTTTTATAAACATATTTTGACTATAATAGAAAAAAAGTAAGGGAGGATTTATAGATGGGACAATTTTTACCGACAAATAGAAAAGAAATGGAAGAAAGAGGATGGCAAGAGGTAGATTTTGTCTATATTTGTGGTGATGCTTATGTAGATCACCCTTCATTTGGAGCAGCTATTATTTGTCGTACATTAGAAGCAAATGGTTTTAAGGTTGCTTTTTTATCGCAACCAGATTGGCATAAGGTAGAAGAATTTAGGCAATTTGGGAAACCTCGTTTAGGTTTTTTAATTTCTTCAGGTAATATTGATTCAATGGTCAATCACTATACCGTTTCTAAAAAAAGAAGACATAAAGATTCTTATACACCAGGTGGCGAAGGTTTTAAAAGACCTGATAGAGCAGTGATTGTTTATAGTCAAATGGCAAGACAAGCATTTCCTGATGCTAATATTTTAATTGGAGGAATTGAAGCTTCTCTTAGACGTTTAGCTCATTATGATTATTGGAGTGATAAGGTTAGAAAATCGATTATTATTGATGCCAATGCAGATTTATTAATGTTTGGAATGGGAGAAAACAGTATTATTGAAGTTGCAGAAGCATTAGATAGTGGGTTAGATATTAAATATTTAACGTATTTAGATGGAACAGTTTATAAAACAAAAAATATCGATGATTTAAATGAAGCTGATTATATAATGCTTCCTAGTTACGAAGAAATTACAACATCTAAAAGAAAATACGCTGAATCTTTCCAAAAACAATATTTAAATACCGATCATTATAATGCTAAAATCTTAGTTGAACCTTATCAAGGATGGTATGTGGTTCAAAATAAACCGAATAGACCACTTACCCAAAGAGAATTCGATAGAGCTTATGGTTATGATTACAATCGTGATTATCATCCAAGTTATCAACACGTTCCAGCTATTGATGAAGTTAAATTCTCACTTATTTCAAATAGAGGGTGTTTTGGATCATGTAATTTCTGTGCTTTAGCGTTCCATCAAGGAAGAATTATTCAAGCAAGAAGTCATGAATCAATTATTGCTGAAGCAAATAAAATGGTTTGGGATCCTGATTTTAAAGGATACATTCATGATGTTGGTGGCCCAACAGCTAACTTTAGAGATACTGCTTGTGATAAACAAAAAACCAAAGGGGCTTGTCCTACAAAACAATGCTTATGGCCAGAACCTTGTAAAAATTTAAAAGTTGATCATGAAGATTATTTATCATTACTTACAAAATTAAGACAGCTTCCAAACGTTAAAAAAGTTTTCGTACGTTCAGGAATTCGTTACGATTATCTCATGTATGATAAAAATGATCATTTCTTTGAAGAGCTTGTTCAACATCATATTTCAGGACAATTAAAAGTTGCCCCTGAACATATCAGTAATCATGCTTTAGATAAGATGGGCAAACCAAGACGTGGGCTTTACGAAAAATTTGTTGATAAATATTATCGTATTAATGAAAAATATAATAAAAAACAATTCTTAGTGCCTTATTTAATGTCCTCTCATCCAGGATGCCGTTTAGAAGATGCTATCGAACTGGCGGAATATTTAAGAGATATTCATCATCAACCAGAACAAGTACAAGATTTTTATCCAACACCAGGAACACTTTCAACAACGATGTATTATACAGGGTTGGATCCTCGTGATATGACACCTGTTTATGTGCCAAAAGATCCTAAAGAAAAAGCGATGCAAAGAGCCTTGATTCAATATAAGAATCCTAAAAACTATGACCTTGTATATGAAGCCTTGATCAAAGCTAATCGAAAAGATTTGATTGGATTTGGTAAAAAATGCCTGATTAAACCACGTACAAAAAGGCAAAACTATAACAGATCTTATACAAGGGGGCATAAATGATGAAACTTACAGAAACGTATACCTCCTTAACACAAACACATATTAAATTTGATATTTATCAACCAAATGTGATATTAAGATATAAGGGAATCATTCAACTTCATCATGGATTATGTGAACATTCAGACCGTTATCAAAAATTTGCGGAATATTTAAGTCATGAAGGTTTTATTGTAGTCGTGCCTGATTTTCCTGGGCATGGTACATCACTTTATCATTTTGAACAAGGCTATTTTGGAAGCGGAAATGCGCTTGATACTTTGATTGAAGATATGCAACGTTTAAGACATATTATCGCTAAAAGATATGAAGACCTTCCTTATTTTATGATTGGTGTTGATTTTGGTTCGCTCGTATTACTTAAATATGCCATGACGTATGGAAATTATATTAATGGAATGATTATGCTTGGAACATGTATGAAAAATAATTTTTATTATCGTATGAAAACGATTGTTGATTTAAATATTTTACTACATGGACAAATGAACCGTTCAAGAGTAATAAAAAAAGCAGTTGATTTATTTTTACAAAAAAATTTAAATGGTTGTTATAAAATGAGTAATCAAAAAGAAGTACAGCTTTATCAAGAAGATCCTTTAAGTGATTTTGTTTATACAAATCAAGCCTATCATGATATATTGGAATACATAAAATATGTAAGTGATGAAGATCATCTAAAACATATACCTGATTATTTACCTGTTTATTTATTATCAGGTGGTTTTGATAATCTTACTAAAAATGGAAAAGATACTATAAAACTTTATCAAATATTAAAAGGAAATGGTCTAAAAGATCTCCAATATAAGATTTATGATAATAAAAGACAAGATATTTTACATGATAATAATTATCGAGATGTCTATCATGATATTATGCATTGGTTAGACGAAAAAACCTATATATAGTACCCTTATAGTTGGTTGACAAATATCCACTATAAGGGTATTTTATTTGTACGCGAAAAGAAGATAGAAGACTTGGAAAGCCAAGTCTTTATTCATTTATATCGTAAAAAAGGAGAAAATTATGGCAACTAAAGATATGGATAAATTAGTAAATCATGCAAAATCAACTGGTTTTGTATATCAAGGTTCAGAAATCTATGATGGACTAGCAAATACTTGGGATTATGGACCATTAGGGGTTGAAATGAAAAACAATATTAAACGTTTATGGTGGAAAAGATTCATTCAAGAATCTCCTTATAACGTTGGTTTAGATTCAGCTATTTTCATGAATCCAAAGGTATGGGAAGCTTCAGGACATGTTGGTGGTTTCTCTGATCCGTTAATTGACTGTAAAGAATGTAAAACAAGACATCGTGCAGATAAATTAATTGAAGCATATGATCCTTCTGTACATAGTGAAGGTTGGTCTAATGAACAAACAATGTCTTATATTAAAGAACATAATATTGTTTGTCCTAACTGTGGAAAAAGTAATTTCACTGATGTTAGACAATTTAAATTAATGTTTGAAACACATATGGGTGTTGTTGAAGATGATAAATCTGTTGTTTATTTACGTCCAGAAACTGCACAAGGAATCTTTGTAAACTTTAAAAATATTCAAAGAACTTCTCGTAAAAAAGTACCATTTGGTATTGGTCAAATTGGTAAATCATTCAGAAATGAAATTACACCAGGTAACTTTATTTTTAGAACAAGAGAATTTGAACAAATGGAATTAGAATTCTTTTGTAAACCAGATACTGATTTAGAATGGTTTGATTATTGGAAAGCTTATTGTAAAAAATTCTTATTAGACTTAGGATTAAAAGAAGAAAATTTAAAATTCAGAGATCATGAAAAAGAAGAATTATCTTTCTATTCTAAGGCTACATGTGATGTTGAATATAAATTCCCATTTGGATGGGGTGAATTATGGGGTATTGCAGACCGTACAGATTATGACTTATCTCGTCATATGGAACATTCTAAAAAATCTTTAGAATATTTAGATCCTCAAACAAATGAAAAATATATTCCATATGTTATTGAACCATCTGTAGGGGCAGACCGTTTATTCTTATCTATTTTCTGTGATAGTTATCAAGAAGAAACATTAGAAAATGGAGATACAAGAACAGTGATGAAATTACATCCTGCCATTGCTCCATATAAAGTAGCAGTTTTACCACTTACTAAAAAACAAAGTGAAAAAGCTGAAGAAGTTTATGCAACACTTGCTAAACATTTCTCTGTTGAATTTGATGTTGCAGGTCAAATTGGTAAAAGATATCGTCGTCAAGATGCTATTGGAACACCATATTGTGTGACTGTTGATTTTGATACAATGGAAGACAATGCTGTTACTGTTCGTGATAGAGATACCATGGAACAAGTACGTTTACCAATTGATCAATTAGTAGGTTATATTCAAGATAAAATTACATTCTAATAAAGGAGATTATTATGCCAAGACTTTCAAATGAAAAAATCAATGAAATAAGACAAAGCGTTGATATCGTTGATGTTATTGGCAATTATCTTCCTTTAGAAAGAAGAGGACGTAATTATTTAGCAAGGTGCCCATTTCACAATGATGATCATCCATCAATGTCTGTTTCACCTGAAAAGCAAATTTATAGATGTTTTGTTTGTTCTCATGGGGGAAATGTATTTACTTTCTTACAAGATTACTTAAAAATTTCTTTTATGGAAGCTGTCAAAATGGTGGCTCAAATGGGAAATGTTGATTTAGGTGATTTTACATTTTATGAAGAAAAACCACATGTAAATCAAGAATTAGAACCATACTATTTAATGCATGAAGAAGCTAATCGTATTTATAAACATTATTTAACGACGAAGCTTGCTTTAGAAGCAAATAGTTATTTAAGTCAAAGACATTTATCTAAAGATATTATTGACTATTTTGAAATTGGTTATGCACCAGAACAAAATATTTTATTAAAAGCTTTTGAAAAATCTGGTTTTTCAAGAATGCAAGCTTATGAATCAGGACTTGTTATAGAATCTGAAGTGGGATATGATCGCTATTCCAATCGTATTATGTTTCCTTTACATAATAGTGAAGGACGTGTTGTTGGCTTTAGTGGTCGTATCTATCAAAAAAATCAAAAAGAATCCAAGTATATGAACTCTCCTGAATCTAAGATTTTTATTAAAGGAGAGACCTTATACAATTATCATCGTATAAAAAATGATGTTAGAAATGAAGGTAAAGTCATTATTCTAGAAGGTTTTATGGATGTAATAGCATTATATAAAGCGGGCATTAAAAATACTGTCGCAATTATGGGAACAGCTTTAACTTCACAACATTTAAAAATGTTAAAGCGATTATCAAATGATATTGTTTTATGTCTTGATGGTGATCAAGCTGGAAAAAATGCGATGATAAAATGTGTGGATGCTTTAAATAATGAAGGATTTCATACATCAATCGTGGTTATTCCTGATGCAATGGATCCAGATGAATTTCTAGAAGCTAAAGGAAAAGATGAATTAATAGCACTCTTTAAAAATCCGATAAGTGCTGTTGAGTTTAAATTAAATTATTATTATGAACGTATCAATGTTGATAATTATGAAGATCGAAAAAATTATTTAGAATCCATGGTTAAAGTCATCATGCAATTGGATGATATTGTTGATCAAGATTATTATATTGGTCAACTTGAAAAAAAATCAGGATTTTCTAAAGAAACAATTCATCATTTAATGAGTCAACAAACTCCTGTAAAAAAACCAATACCTTTTAGACCAGTGACTTATGATCATGTTTCAAGATTGATTGATAAGTATCAAAAGGCTGAAAGAGATTTGTTATATTATATGATGCAGGATAAAAAGTATGCGATGCAATATGAAGCAAAAGCAGGTTATATGTATGATAAAGTTAATCGCTTAATTGCTTCCTATATTATTGATTATTATCGTCAGTATGTCATTTTAGAAGTTGCTGATTTGATTAATATGATTGATGATCAAGATATTGTTAAAAGAATTTTAGAAATATCATCTTTACATTTACCTCAATTAGAATCAAATCAAGCAATTGATGATTATATCAAAATAATACAAGAAAAACTTAAAATTGAACGAATTAAACAACTTGAACAGGAGCTATCACAAACATATGATCCTCGTCAACAAGCAAAAATTCTTCAAGAAATTATAGAATCAAAAGATAAGGAGTAAACTATGGCAAAGAAAAAAGTACAAGCAGTTTCATTTGATGATTTAAAAAAATTAGTTGTAAATGAAGCAAAAAACAATAACAATGTATTAACCCAAGAACAAATTGATGAATATTTAATGAATTATGATTTAAGTGATGAACTCGCAGAAGAATTACTTGAATATATTCAACAAAATCAAATTACCATTTCTGATGATGATTTAGATTCATTAGATGTAGATGATGATATGTTACTTGCAGGCGTTCCTACAATGGATGATGATTTAGACCTTGATATAGATGATGCAGACGATACTCCTGATTTAGATTTTGATGGTGATTTCGATATGATGACAGGGGATACATTACATATGTATCAAGAACATGATGATGATAAAGAAAGCGAAAGCACTCAACTTGGAAGTAATGTTAAAATTAATGATCCTGTAAAAATGTATCTTAAAGAAATTGGGCGAGTTGAATTATTAAATCATGATCAAGAAATTGAATTAGCTAAAAGAATTCTTGAAGGAGATGAACAAGCTAAAAAAGAACTTGCTGCAGCAAACTTAAGATTAGTTGTTTCCATCGCTAAAAGATATGTTGGACGTGGAATGTTATTCTTAGATTTAATCCAAGAAGGAAACATGGGGTTAATTAAAGCAGTAGAAAAATTTGATTATACAAAAGGATTTAAATTCTCTACTTATGCGACTTGGTGGATTAGACAAGCAATTACACGTGCAATTGCCGATCAAGCCCGTACAATTCGTATTCCAGTACACATGGTAGAAACAATCAATAAATTAACACGTATTCAAAGACAATTAATTCAAGAATTAGGTAGAGAACCATCTGCTGAAGAAATTGCTGAAAAAATGGATGGTATGACACCAGAAAAAGTACGTGAAATTCAAAAAATCTCTTTAGAACCCGTTTCATTAGAAACACCAATTGGTGAAGAAGATGATTCTCATTTAGGTGATTTTATTGAAGATGAAGGCGCTATGTCACCAAATGATTATGCAGCAAACGAATTATTAAAAGATGAATTAAATGATGTTTTATTAGAACTTACTGATCGTGAAGAAAAAGTTTTAAGACTTCGTTTTGGATTAGATGATGGCAGAACAAGAACTCTTGAAGAAGTAGGTCGTGAATTTAACGTTACACGTGAACGTATTCGTCAAATTGAAGCAAAAGCATTAAGAAAATTAAAACATCCATCTCGTTCTAAAAGATTAAAGGATTTCTTAGATCGTTAATGAAACTATCAAAAAGATTAGAATTACTTGCTTATTTGGTAGAAAAACATAAAAAAGGAAATATCTTGGCAGATATTGGAACAGATCATGCTTATTTGCCATGTTATTTAATTGAAAAAAATATTATAGATAAAGCTTATGCCTGTGATGTCGCAAAAGGTCCTTTTGCGGCGTCACTTTCTACTATTAAGCAATATCATTTTGAAGAAAATGTAGAAGCATTATTAGGAGATGGATTAGATCCTATTCTTGATAAAGAAGTTGATATGGTAACGATTGCTGGAATGGGATCATTTCTAATTGTAGGAATATTAGAAAAAAATAAAGCGTATTTAAACAAAGTTAAACAATTCTATTTACAACCTAACGCTAATACGGATCATCTAAGAAAATATTTATTTAAAAATCATTTTAAAATTGTTGATGAAAAGATGATTAAAGATGGTCATCATATTTATGAAATGATGGTTGTAGAAAATACAAATCAAGATATTCAATATAATCAAGAAGATATGATGTTTGGTCCAGTTTTAAGAAAAAATAAAGATGAATTATTTATTCGTTATTGGCAAAAACAATATCAAACATATTTAAAGATTATGAAAGATTTGCCATCAAATCATCCAAGATATTTAGAATTAGAAAAACAAAAACAATTAATTGAAGGTGAACTTAATGAAAGCTTATGAAATTATGAATCATTTGGAGAAATATTTTCCTTTAAATCTTCAAATGGATTTTGATTGCTGTGGTCTACAAATTGGAAGTAGAGAAAAGGAAGTTAAAAAAGTTTATATTGCTTTAAACGCTGATAATGAAACATTACAAGCCTGTATTGAAAATAATTGTCAAATGTTAATTACACATCATCCTTTTTTATTAGAAAAGATTAAAAATTTAGATACTTCTTTACATCAAGGAAAATTTATTTCAACAGCCATGAAACATGATATTGTTGTTTATAGTTTACACACATGTTTAGATCGAGGACAAAATGGTATTTCAATGAATGATTGGTTGATTCAAAAGTTAGGTGTTCATGATGTTACTTGTTATGATCATTATGAAGTTGGAAAGAAAGCTATTTTAAATGAAGCTATAAATGGAAAAGATTTCATTGAAAAAGTAAAAGACATTTTTCATATAGAACATTTAAAATATAGTAAAAATACAAATAAAATGATACATACAATTGCTATTTGCGGGGGAAGTGCAGCAGACGACTTAGAAATTCTTGCTGATCAAGTAGATTGTTATATTACAGGTGATACTAAATATCGTCATGCTAAATATGCGATAGATCATGATTGTTTATTAATAGATCCAGGGCATCATTTAGAAGTGATCATTGAAGAAAAATTACCAGAATTATTAGAAACTTTACCTCTAGAAATTGCAGTACATCATAGTAAAGATTATTTTGAATACCAATAATATTTAAACCTTTTAGAGCTTACTTTAAAAGGTTTTTTTAATAGAAAAATATTTTCTTGTTTTTGATAAATCATATAAATAGATGTAACAAATTTACATTAAAGTAAATATTTTCAAGTGGATGTGCTTACATTACTTTTGACCATTGTTAAAGTAAAAAAATAGGTTTATACTTAAAATTGTAGAGAGTAAAGGAAGGCAAAAGTTA
>ENA-OVFS01001665-OVFS01001665.1-human-gut-metagenome-genome-assembly--contig:-NODE-1665-length-12761-cov-10.547143_pt1 | contig 12761 bp, 9 predicted proteins | sample MGYA00237763_ERZ505405 | MGnify/ENA primary metagenome ERZ505405 (study PRJEB26158, sample SAMN06016401) | human gut metagenome | biome: human gut; feature: ankylosing spondylitis patient; material... | reverse complement strand
TATTCCTCACCCATCCGGTCACTCCCAGAGAACTCGCAATATAACACGCCCGGTATCGAAACCCGACCCCCTGCACTCTCCCCGAAAACCAATAATGCTTCCTGATCAGATTCTCACTCATCTCCGACCCATGTTCCTCCTGCAAGTTATTCTTCCCCCAGACTCCCCGGCCCTTCTCATACTCCCTGGTATCATCCGCACCCGTCTCAGAATCCTGAAGAAAAGTTCTATACTTCTTTTTCTTTCTATTACCAAATATACTCACTCAGTCATCCTCATCTCATCAGTCGCTCTACACATATACACCCCTACTCCCTGTTTTTCACAATCAAACTCTGATCACAAATCCATCTTTTCTCGCCTTAGCTTCCGGATACTCTCCAGAACGATAACCAAGTACACAATGGCCAATACCAATATAAGACTCCGGCACACCCCACTCAGCTTTCAGCGCTTTACCCTCTTCAGACGCAAACACTTCTCTCGCACGATGAATCCAGCAGGAATCCACACCAACTGCATGAGCCGCATTCATCAGATTTCCCATAACAAGACTTCCATTTTCCACACAAGTGCCTTGCTCACTGTCAGCAAAAACCACAATAACAGTCGATGCTCCATAAAACGGATCGCTCTTTGCCCCCATTACATCCGCATTCATTTTAGAAAGCTTCGCAACAAGCTCCGGATTCTGAGTCACTACCATAAGAGTTCCCTGCTGTCCCATTCCACTCGGCGCATACTCACCAGCTTCAAGAATCTCATTTAATACCTCTTCCGGCACAAGATCTTTCTTATATCCACGTACACTTCTGCGTTCTAAAAGATTTTTCATTGTTTCATTCATGTCAGTATCCTCCTGTATTTTCACATAGTAAACAGCAACAAATTTTCCTATATTATACCACCACCTTTGTCAAAACTCATCTATAATTTCACACTTTCACAGACAAATCATCCTTGCCCCCAGTCCCTATCTAGTCTATAATGGAAAGTATACTATTACGAGGTGTAACTTATATGAACAAAAAAGAAATTTCCGAAATCAAGAAGCAGTTCACACCAGAGAACTGCTCTATCACCCGCATTTGCGGATGCTATGTTGACGGAGAAAAGAACAAAAAAACCGAATTAAAAGAAGCATTTCTCTCCCTCTCCGAAGAAGAAATGTTCAAATATTTTGATATCTTCCGCAAATCCCTTTCCGGAACAATTGGGAAGAACCTGATGAACATGGAATTTCCTCTTGAACAGGAATCCGAAGGCGGAACTCAGCATTTCCTTATGAAACTGAGAGAAAGCAAACTTACAGACGATGCACTGGTCGAGAGTTTTTACGATAAAATCATCGAAAACTATGATTATCCGGAGAATTATTACATTATCCTGATTCATGGAGTATATGACATTCCCGGAAAATCCTCCGATGGTTCCGAAATGTTTGATGCCTCAGATGAAATTTACGAACACATTATGTGTTGCATCTGCCCGGTGAAACTTTCCAAAGCAGGACTTTGCTATAACGCGGAGACCAACAGCATTCAGGACCGCATCCGCGACTGGATCGTAGAACTTCCGGATGTTGCTTTTCTTTTCCCGCAGTTTAATGACCGCAGTACGGATATTCATGGAGTTCTTTATTATAGTAAGAACGTAAATGAACTCAGAGATATTTTTATTGATGAACTCCTTGGATGCAATGCCCCTCTCTCCGCCGGTGGACAGCGTGACTCTTTCAATGCACTGGTCGAAGATACACTTGGTGAGGACTGCAGCTATGATACGGTATTAAATATTCACGAGAAATTAAACGACCTGATTGAAGCTCAGAAAGATGAACCGGAGCCTGTAGTTCTGACTAAATCCGAAGTGAAACGTCTTTTCGAAGAATGTGGCGTAGAAGATGAGAAGTTACAGTCTTTTGACGAGCAGTATGAAATTACTGCCGGAGAAAAATCCTCTCTGGTTGCTTCTAATATTACCAATACACGAAGATTCGAGATTAAGACTCCTGATGTTGTCGTTCACGTAGACCCTGAACGTGCCAATCTCGTTGAGACACGCGTGATTGATGGACGAAAATGTCTTGTAATTCCAATGGAAGGTGAAGTCGAGTTTAATGGCATTCGCGTACATACAGGAAGTGAAGATTCTTCGAACGAGGAATTCAGCGAAAAATTTAGCGAAGATTTCAGCAACGGAAGCCATATTAAAGCAAACGATGAATTCAGTGACACAATAGAGGAGGCATCTGATGCAGAATAACCGTAAACTATTATTTTTTGACATTGATAAGACTTTACTTACCCCTTATCCATGGGCTGTTCCGGCCAGTGCAAGAATTGCTTTAAAAAAAGCCCACGATAATGGACACCTGCTTTTTGTCAACTCCGGACGTACTTATGCCATGATTCCTGAAATAATCCGGGAGATTGGCTTTGACGGATATGTCTGTGGATGTGGCAGCCAGATTTATATGAATGGAGAACTTTTATTTTCCAGCTCAATTCCCAATTCACTCTGTCGTGAAATAATAGAAATACTAAGAAATTGCAAGATCCCCGCATTTTTTGAGCGTCCGGACAAAATTTTATATGATAACGGACCCTGTTCTCTTCCTGGTGCTATCCAGAATCTGAAAACAGAAGTTGAAGTAGAAGATTTATCTCTCTATACTTCCGAAATCTACCATAGTTTTACATTTGACAAGTTTCTGGCATTTCCTGCCGCAGACTCTGATACGGATACCTTCCGCAAATTTGTTGATGAACATTTTCTGTGTTTTATCCATGATGATAAAGCCTGGGAATTAACTCAGAAAAATTGTAGCAAGGCAACAGGGATCCAGTTTCTGGCTGACCATCTGGGAGTATCAATCAAAGATACCTTTGCTTTTGGCGACAGCACAAATGATCTTCCTATGCTTCAGTTTGCCGGAAACAGCATTGCAATGGGTGATTCAGATCCTTTGATTCTTCCTCATTGCACTTACCAGACAACCAATATCGAGGATAATGGCATCGCTAATGCATTAAAGCATTTCCTCCTTATTTAATATAAAGCATATAGAAATAACATTTTTGAATAGGTTATTTCTATATGCTCAGGAGAATCAATATGAGTATATTTAATCATGAATTTGATGCCGAAACTACACCTTTGTATTTTTCTCTTGCATTAACAAGATCTTATAACATCTACATTGTATACTTTCTGCTATTTATAGTCTGTATCACATGTTTTGGATATCCGGTTAATGCTCTTCCTGTTGCGGGATGGCTGGCTACATGTCTTCTTGCAAGACATTACATGAATCGTATCTTTATACGATGGAACTTTTTATTTTATGTTATCATTTCCGCGGGATGGATTTCTTATTTCATCTATTATTATGGATGGAATGTTGGCGGTTCCAACTTCATCCTGCCACTAATGTTAATTTCAATGTTTTCTCTGTATGATACAACCTTTAACAAAATTGCATTTGCAGTTTTTTTATTCATACTGAGAATGGCACTGTTTTTTCATTGTCAGAATTATCCGCCAATATACGTCCTTACAGAAGCACATATGCTGATTGTACAAGTTTTAAATACTATTTTATCATTTGTGATCACGGGTGTGATCTGTCTGACATTCAGCGATAATCTTCAGAAAGCAGAGAAGCATCTCATGCTGTATAACATTGAATTAAGACAACAGGCCGGAACCGATCCTCTTACTACTCTGTATAACAGACGCCGTATGGAAGAGGTTCTGGAAAATCACATTAAAGCTAATCCTTATGAAAATTTCAGCATTGCCATTGGCGATATCGATTTTTTCAAAAAAATCAATGATACTTATGGTCATAATTGCGGCGATCAGGTTCTAAAATCTCTCGCAGAACTTTTTAAAGAAAAAACGCTTGGTTCAGGACACGTCTGCAGATGGGGCGGCGAAGAATTTCTCTTCTTCTTTCCGGGAATGAATCTTGACAATGCAAGTACAATCATGAATGAAATTAATATAGCAGTCAGCAAATGTATCATAACCTATAAAGATATTACAGTTCACGTAACTATGACTTTCGGTGTAGAAGAAAACGACTATCAGTCAAATATTTCAGAATTAATCAAACATGCGGATGATAAACTTTATTACGGAAAAACACATGGGCGCGATACCGTAATTTCCTGATATTGCAGAACTTTCCGGTACCATTGCATTTTATGGCATCCACAAGGGTATTCCTGATTCGAGGTTTTTGCGCAATTCATCAGAAAATATTATTCTGGCAATGCAAAAGCAGCTATATGAGAAACGTTTTTGTTTTCCATATAGCTGCTTTTATTATGTTACCTTATGTTTATTATTCATTACCACAATTCTCTGCGATACAGCAATATAATTTTCCTGTCTTATTCCGCAGCTTCTGTCGGTGTTGCTTCTGGTGTTTCTGTAGCTTCAGCTTCTTCTGTTGGTGTTACAGTTGCCTCTGTTTCTTCTGCTGCCGGTGTCTCAGTTGCTTCAGCTTCCTCTGTCACATCAGCCTCCGGTGTTGGTGTTGCTTCTTCCGTTACTTCTGGTGTTGCTTCTGGTGATGGAGTAGGTGTCGAAGTTGGAGCTGTAAAAGTATGTTTATCTGTAATCTTAAGTGTCTTAAGAACTTTCTTTACTACTTTTACATCCGCATCATCCAGCCACTGATTTGTTGTCTCTGTGTAATATGTGCTCTCTTTGGAATTCTGAAGAGATTCTCTCTTGGATGCTGTTGCATCCTCATCATTAATCTTATCAAGTCTTACTACATAATATCCTGTATCAGTCTCAATAATATCATCTGCAACCTCTCCGTCTTTCAGCCCACGTAAAACACTAATAACTTCGTCCGGATATGCTGCCCCGCTGGAGTCTTCATCCTCATCTTCGCTTTCTTTAGTTGTAAAATTACCCTGTACTGCTGAGTAACTCTCATCTACTCCCTGAGCAACTTCGCTCATATCAGCTGTCGGATCTTCTTTCATTTTATCAAGAATCTCCTGAGCCTGTTCTTTCTTAGTTTCTTTATCTTCGTCTGTTACATCATCACCACTTGTAGAGATACTTACATAAGTAAAGGTTGTCTGATTTGCCTCATCATCAGAAACTGTGATATTTCCCTCTGCAACAATCGGGTCATACATCTTTTTCTGGATTGTCTGAAGCTCCAGTAATGTTTTTACCTGATCCTCTGTTACAGCGAGTTCTTTGATTGTCTCTTCGCTGTTTGCAGCCATAAACTGTGATGCAGCATCTGCGATTGCTGTTTCATCTTCATCTGTAAGTTCTACATTGTAATCAGATGCTTTCTCTTTCAGAATATACATTTTCTCAATGGATTCCAGACTGCTTGTCACTGCCTGATCACCATATGTCTCTCCAGAATCTTCATCTGCTGTCTGATCCCAGATATTATCCGCGCTTCCCATATAAGACATATACATGGCGGTTGTCCGCTGCTGCTGTTCACGCGCATAAAGGCTGACAACTCCAAGCGGAATATCTGTTCCGTCTACTGTAGCCACTGTTTTTGTTCCATCTAATGTTTTACTTCCGCAGCCTGTAAGCATACCAACTGACATCACACCTGCCAGTGCTGCTACGGCTGTTCTCTTTGCCATTTCTTTCATTTCTTCCTCCATATTATCAGTCTGGTCTTTCTTCATGTCCCACTTTTCCAGACTGTGCTATTACTAGAGTATAAACTTTTTTCCTGCTGAGGGCAAGGTAAATTAAAAAATAAGTGCTATATTTCACATATTTATCACGATCTTCAAACACACTCTTCAGCCATATTCTTAAGTTCTTCTGCAAATTCCGTCAGCGCAGGAATCAGACTGCCCTGAGGTTCCAGGATAAATTTCGGTTCCTGCTCATTCTTAAACTGCAAGCTTCTTCTGTATTTCTGCATGAGAAGCGGAATCCCTTCCGGATTCAGCTTTGCTTTTTCATAAAGTGTAATGCGCACTGATTTTCCGGTCTGCTTAATTTCTGTCACATAGCCCTGATGTGCGATAGCTTTTAACTTCGCAATTGCAAGGAGATTCAGCACTGCCTTTCCAGGTTCACCAAAACGATCCAGAAGTTCCTCTAACATATCATCATAGTCCTGCTGCGTTTCGATTCCAGCGATTCGTTTATAAATATCAAGTTTCTGGAATTCATTGCTGATATAGGAATCCGGAATAAATGCATCGATATTGAGGTCAATCGATGTCTCAAAATCTTCCATTGTATGGATTCCTTTTGCCTCTTTGACTGCCTCGCTGAGCATCTTGCAATAGAGATCATATCCCACCGCATTCATATGTCCATGCTGCTGTGCACCCAGCAGATTTCCCGCGCCTCGAAGTTCCAGATCTCTCATGGCAATTTTAAATCCACTTCCCAGATCCGTATATTCACGAATAGCCGCCAGACGCTTCTCCGCAGTCTCCTTCAGCATCACGTTCTGCCTGTACATCAGGAATGCATACGCCGTTCTGTTAGATCGACCGATTCTTCCGCGAAGCTGATAAAGCTGGGAAAGTCCGTATCTGTCGGAATCATGGATGATCATGGTATTTACATTGGAAATATCCAGCCCTGTTTCAATAATCGTAGTCGAAACCAGTACATCAATATCACCATTTACAAACGCATACATGACATTCTCAAGTTCTCTCTCGCTCATCTGTCCATGTGCAAAATCCACCCTCGCATCCGGCACAAGTTTCGCTATGCGCAGGGCAACATCCGCAATATCCGTAACACGATTATAGACATAATAGACCTGTCCGCCCCTGCGCAGTTCTCTGTTGATCGCCTCCCGGACTGTCTCCTCATCATACTCCATAACATAGGTCTGAATCGGCATTCTGTCCATCGGCGGTTCCTCAAGGACACTCATATCACGAATTCCAATGAGGCTCATATGCAAAGTACGCGGAATCGGCGTTGCTGTCAAAGTCAGCACATCTACATCCTTTTTCAGCTGCTTGATTTTCTCTTTATGCGCAACCCCGAAACGCTGTTCCTCATCGATGATCAGAAGTCCAAGGTTCTTAAACTGTACATCCTTCGACAAGACTCTATGTGTTCCGATAATTACATCTACCTGTCCCTTTTTCAGGTCTTCAATCGCTTTCTTCTGCTGCGCCGGCGTACGGAAACGACAGAGAAGTTCCACTCGTACCGGGAACTCTTTCATTCGTTGTACAAAGGTGTTGTATATCTGCTGTGCAAGAATAGTTGTCGGGGCAAGATACGCCACCTGTCTGCTCTCCTGCACTTCCTTAAATGCAGCGCGCAGAGCAACCTCTGTTTTACCATAACCTACGTCACCGCAGATCAGACGGTCCATGATTTTCGTGCTCTCCATATCCCGCTTGGCATCTTCAATGGCGCTGAGCTGATCTTCTGTCTCCTCATATGGAAACATTTCCTCGAACTCCCTCTGCCATACCGTATCAGGACCACAGACATAGCCTTCCTTTTCCTGACGTACCGCGTAGAGCTCTACCAGCTCTTTCGCAATATTTTTGACAGCTCCCCGGACCTTGCTTTTCGTCTTATTCCATTCCTGCGTTCCAAGCTTATTCAGTTTCGGAGTTTTTGCCGTATCACCGCCCGAGTATTTCTGAAGACAGTCTAACTGAGTTGCCAGAATATAAAGATTGCTGCCGCCACGATATTCAATCTTAATATAATCCTTAACGATTCTGTCCACTTCCACTTTCTCAATTCCGCGATAAATACCAAGTCCATGCTTCTCATGAACCACAAAATCCCCGATAGAAAGCTCTGCAAAATCCTGGATACGCTTTCCGTTATAATTCTTTTTCTTCTTTCTCTTCTTCTGTTCCTGACCAAAAATATCCGACTCTGTCATCACCGCAAATTTGATCAGCGGATATTCAAAGCCTTTTTTCGCATGACCATAAACCACCATGATCTCACCCGGCAGAATCTCCCTGTCATAATCCTGCCCGTAAAAGGCAGCCAGCCCTTCTTCCTGGAGATCCTTCGCCAGTCGTTCAGCTCTGGTACGGGAACCGGAGAGCAATGCGATCTTGTATCCCTGTTTCTTATACTGGTGAAGATCCTTTACCAGAAGTTCAAAGCTACTGTTATACGAACTGACTGATTTTACTTCCAGATAAAATTTCTCCCGAACCTTCCAGCCCGCCTGCTTCGGTTCCAGCGCACAGACAGAAATACAGTTTCGCTTATTTAATTCTTTCTGAAGTTCTTCAAAAGAACAAAGCCAGTTGTCCGGCAGATTCTGGCTGCCTTTTTCCTCGCGGTGCATACGGCTCTGGCGATATTCCTCTTCTACTGCTTCACCTTTCTCCGTCAGTCGATTCGGTTCATCCAGAAAAATAACCGATTTCTCCTTTGGAAAATACTCCAGGAAAGAAACCATATCAGATTCCCCGATATGTTCTACTGCCGGATAAATCGTAATCTCCTCCAGATTCTCGAGGGATCTCTGGCTCTCAGCGTCAAAACTTCGTATAGAATCGATCTCATCCCCCCACAGTTCGATTCTCCATGGATTTTCCTCTGTGAGGCAGTAGATATCCACAATACCACCGCGAATAGAAAACTGTCCCGGCATTTCCACCTGACCTACACGCTCATATCCCAGATCCACCAGTTTATTTTTCAACTGATCCATGTCTATCGTACTGTCATTTTCATAATGAATCAGCTGGCTTTTTATTTTTTCCAGCGGTTCCAGGAAATCCATGCATCCGTCAATGCTTGTGACAACTGTAAGTTCCTTTTCCTCCAGCAATGCCCGGATTACTTTCATTCTCTGTCGGATCAGCAGATTTCCATGAATATCTGCCTGAAAGAATAGAAGATCCTTTGCCGGATAGGAATATATTTTCTTATCATAAAACCGGTAATCTTCATAGATTTCTCTGGCCCGGCGTTCATCTTCTGCCAGGATCAGACGATATGGCGCAGTCTTGGAAAGACCGTACATCAGATGGGATTTCTGCGATTCCATACATCCCGAAACCTGCAGAATCCCCTTATTTGTTTTACTTTTTTCTTTAATCTGTTCAAACTCTGCAAGTCCCTGCAGAGGTGCCATAAATGCTTTCATATTCACCTCTTATATGTCTCCGATAAATAAATCTTTCTGCCATTCATTGCTATTCGTAAGTCCCACCCACTGCTTTTTGCTTCTCGCAATTGAAGCAGGGGACTTACTTGATTCGGTTAAAAATATTACGTCAAAAGTTCCAGAACACTGTGGCAAGATAAAAGCGGCACCTGTTTTCCTGCTGTAGCATCATTAACAGTCACCGCTTTTCTTCCTTTTCTTCCATTAAAAGCAGCCAGCATGTGCCACTTACCACTTTGCCGCTTCTTACTTCTGTGCAGGTACTTTTCTGTTATATTCGTTCATCGCCGCATCTACGCCCTGTGAGATCATGATATCCACAGCCTTTGCCGCTTTTTCTATTGCTTCATCCACAAGTTTTCTGTCTTCTGTGGAAAATCTGCCAAGTACATGATCTGCAAGATCCCATCCCTTTGGCTTAGCTCCTACACCTACTTTAATGCGCAGAAACTTCTCTGTGCCAAGCTGACGGATAATATCCTTAATTCCATTGTGTCCACCTGCGCTTCCCTGCTTACGGATGCGAAGCTGTCCCGGTTCCAGATCAATATCATCATAAATAACAATCAGTTCTGTCTCCGGATCAATTTTGAAATAATTCGCCATCTCGCGGACAGGTCCGCCACTCAGGTTCATAAAAGAAAGAGGTTTCATAAGAATAACCTTTTCTCCGCCAATCATCGTTTTTCCGTACATGGCATTAAATTTCACGCCGCCCTGCGGAACATTGTAGTCCTCTACCAGATGATCAATGGTGTCAAATCCCATATTGTGCCGTGTTGCTTCATACTCTCTCCCGGGATTTCCCAGTCCCACTACTAAATACATATGCGCGTCTCCTAATTAAAATATACCATTTCGTCTTTCAGAGGTTCGCATTCTTTTGCATCACTTGCATAAAGCACAATGCCTTCGCCCTGATATTCTGTACGGTTTTCAAAAGCAACCTTTGCAGTTACCTCTACCCAGCTTCCTTCTTTGATATGAGATGCATTATCACTTCTGCACACATATCCAAGAAATGTAGTATCATCTGCACAGCAAGTCATTGCAACACGTCCCGGAACAAAGAATTTGCTTCCCATTCCACGAGGTTTCATAACACGTCCTTTAAAGCGTACAGTTTTACCCACATATTTCTCCGGGTTATCCATTGCATCTACAAACCAGATTCCGTAATCTTCCGGCTGGATCTCAATGACAGGTGCATCAATATCAAACGGCATCTCATCCTGGAAAATGTCGTCCATTTCACCTTCTTCATCCTCAAAAATAACCTCTGCACTCTGATTTGCGACCTTAATTCCACGTCTGTATGCAGGAAGCGGATCTCCCTCTTTACAACGGTTAAATACAACCATATCTGTATTTCTCACCATATCCATGAACAGAGACTTCATATTTGCCATATAAACCTGATAAGTTGTCGCATCTACGCAGGTAATCTCCTGCTCAATACCCCAGCCGTCCGGAAGCTCCATCTGCTCGAATTTACTTACAAGCCACATTCCATTGTATTCGATCACAACACGTTCCGGCTGATGGATGATATCCATCGCAGCCAGACGCTGAGGAGTCAGATCTTCTTCATCCTCGATCACTTCTATAACTGTGTTTGTAAGTTTCAGTTTATCCATATCATATTCTTCTTCGCCTTCTTCGCAAAGAATCAGCAGTGTCTTTCCATCAATGGCGAAATAGTCCTGCTGTAATGTAAAATCCAGGAAAGTTGTCTTTCCACTCTCCAGAAATCCTGTTACCAAATAAATGGGAACTCTGATATCATCCATAATTCTATTTCCTTTATCCTGATTATTTTGTCACTGCGCTACGGTTTATCTGTAAGCCGTAACTTTTTTTATTACCGGACGCGGTAATTGTTTTTTATTCTGCAAGGCCAAATAACTCTGCAAGTTTATCTTCTTTCAATTTAGAACCAATCACGCAGAGACGGCCCGTATATTCCGGTGCTCCCTCACGGATCTCTGTTTCTTCCGGAACCATATCAAAGTAGATCCATGTTCCATCTTCTGCCGGAAGCATTCCTTTTGCACGAAGGATGATACCGTAATCTTCAGAAGCAGAAAGAGCTTCGAGCATTTTCTCAAGTCCTTCTCTTGTATACTTCTTAATTGTCTCGCGTCCCCAGCTTGTAAATACTTCATCTGCATGATGATGGTGATGGTCGTGGTGATCATGTCCGCAGCCGCATTCATGGTCGTGGTCATGGTGATGCTCGTGATGATGCTCATGCTCATCATGGTCATGTCCACAACCGCATTCATCATCGTGGTCATGGTGATGCTCATGTCCTTCATGATCGTGATGATGCTCATGCTCGTCGTGGTCGTGATCACATCCACATTCATCATGATGGTGTTCATGCTCATCATGATCGTGGTGATGGTCATGCTCGTCATGGTCATGTCCACAGCCACATTCGTCCTCGTGATCATGGTGATGATGTTCTCCATGTTCATGTACATGTCCGCATTCCGGGCATACCTCTTCTTCTGCCATCAGTTCTTCTTCCAGAGATACCGGTTTCTCCATAACCTCAAGGATCTTCTTTCCATCCAGTTTCTCGATCGGAGTAGTGATAATTGCTGCTTTTGCATTGATCCCACGGAGAAGTTCCATTGCCTGCTGTGCTTTCTTCTCATCAATAATGTCTGTACGGCTCATAATGATTGCGCCGGCATATTCAACCTGATTGTTAAAGAACTCACCAAAGTTTCTCATGTACATTTTGCATTTCTTTGCATCTACTACAGTTGTGTAGCTGTTCAGTACGATATCTACATCTCCCTGAACACCCTGTACCGCTTTGATAACATCTGACAGTTTACCAACACCTGACGGCTCGATCAGGATTCTGTCCGGATGATATTTATCAACAACTTCTTTCAGAGAAGTTCCGAAGTCTCCAACCAGAGAACAGCAGATACATCCGGAATTCATTTCACGGATCTGGATTCCTGCTTCTTTCAGGAACCCACCGTCGATACCGATCTCACCGAATTCATTCTCAATCAGTACGACCTGCTCATCTGCATAAGCCTCTTTCAGAAGCTTCTTGATTAATGTAGTTTTACCGGCTCCAAGGAAACCGGAGATAATATCAATCTTAGTTGCCATCGTTTTGTTTCTCCTTTTCTATTTTTATGTTTTTTTACAAATTTATCTTGTAAGCAGATATGAAATAATTGTAACTGTTCAGTACCTCCACAGTTACGGTTAAAAATCGCCTTTGGCGATGGAGTTTTACCTTGTATGTCTCGGAATTTTGGCATATTCGCTTATATCCCATCTACTTATATATTTGTCCGTAACGCATTTATTATACACAAGCTTTCTTCCATATTCAAGCCTGTCCCACGCAAAGAAGGGGACATGATCCAATATCATGTCCCCTCTCGTATTTTAATGATCAACCGTTGATCATAAAGCTCATTAATTTATCAATATCTTCTTTCTCGTATGCAACAATCTCAAGTTCCGGAATCTCTCCGCCTGAGAAAATGTTTGCCAGAGACACATACTGGGATAATTTGGATTTAAGGTTCAGTCTGTCACCTTCGCCTGTTACTAATTCTACTCTTCCTTCGCAGCTGTCAACTAC
>ENA-OVFS01001658-OVFS01001658.1-human-gut-metagenome-genome-assembly--contig:-NODE-1658-length-12823-cov-12.658835_pt1 | contig 12823 bp, 13 predicted proteins | sample MGYA00237763_ERZ505405 | MGnify/ENA primary metagenome ERZ505405 (study PRJEB26158, sample SAMN06016401) | human gut metagenome | biome: human gut; feature: ankylosing spondylitis patient; material... | reverse complement strand
GTCAACAATCTGCGAGCAGATTGAAATGTGAAAATTGCGAAACGCAGCGAAAAAGGTGAGAGCAAGAATCGTCCCGTGGTCACAAATTTTCAATTCTTGAAAATATTGTGCCCTTCCGGGACTGCACTTCTGCAACGCTCCCGCATTTTTGAAGTGCTCTTGTTGGGGCGTGCCTGCCCCAAACCCTGCTGTTGAGGTTGCGATAAACTGGAAGTTATAGAGCTATCTTTTTCCATTTTCTAATCTTAGTTCTAAAGGTTCCGAATGGAGCAACTGTGTTAACATGTATGAATTTGTATACTTCCCAGACAGCTGTTTTAGTTGCCTCGTCAGCCCATTTTCTCATATGTGGTTTGAATAATTCTTCCTCACTTAGCGAGTCAATCATTGCATAAATAGAATTGATATTCTCATTCAACATGTCTTTCAACTCTTGCAGTGACAGGTGCGCATATGTATCTGTGAACCACTGATATAATTCACCAAGCTGATTCCACTTAAAGTTATCAGAGGGAGTTTTGACCTGAATACCCTTTCTTTCGTCTGCTTCCCATTGAAGAATGAGAGCTGTCCATCCAACCTGATAAGCAAGATTTTCTGCAGGAGTTCGATCAACCTCATCAATTCTCTCATCTTTTAAGGATTCTGGAATATCATTAAATTCTGATATATACTTTGCAAAGCTTTTATTTATCTCGTTTTTAAGTTCGTCTTTATTCACATATGTTCTCACTATTCTATCTCCTCAAATTCCGATTTGTTGAGTTGAGTATACCATACCGTCAGTCGAAAGAACACCCCTATATGCAAGAACTTTTCCTTTTTACTACGTACGTGCGTACCGGCCATGTACGCACGTACGCAGCGATTGCCCCCAATGCGCCATATAGAGTGGACGACCAAGTTCGCACAAAGCGAACTTGATTGCGCAAAACAAAAGGCAGGATACCACCGTCATGGTGATACCCTGCCTTTGCTTGTTTACTGCTCTGCGTACTCTTGCCGCAGAACCTCCCGTAAACAAAAAACGTACCCGAACCCTTTCTCGTAAAGAATCGGGTTCGAGTACGAACTGTATGGTGGAGAATTAGGGACTCGAACCCCAGACCCCCTGCGTGTGATGCAGGTGCTCTAACCAGCTGAGCTAATCCTCCGAATCGGAACACGCTTATTATATCACTGCACAAGCCCAAATGCAAGCCCTAATTTTCGATTTTTGCAAAAAGTTTGGGGCGGCAGTGCTTTTCGATTGCTCTTCGGAGTCAAATGGTGTATACTGGGGCTGGAATTCTTTCGAAAGAGAGGTCTTTTTTATGATCACTGTACGCGGTATCATCACCGTACTGGTGCTGGCGGTCCTGTTCGCACTGGCCGTGGTTTGGGTGTCCAAGCAGGGCGGCTGGAAGGGCGAGGGCTGCGGCGGCAACTGTGCCTCCTGCCATAAGCACTGCGACACCCCTGAAAAGAAACACTGAGCGCACGAATGCCCTCCGACTGCTCTGGCCGGAGGGCATTTTTGCGTCACAGCTCGCCGTAATGGGCAGCAAAGACCGCAATGGTGCTCAGAAGGTCGCTGTGTGCTTTCTGGTAGGTGCTGTAGCTGATGTTCAGCTTGTCCATCACCTCTTCCCGCGTCCGTCTCTCCATGTAGCGCAGCTGCAGGATGCCGCCCCGCAGGCCGGGGTCCACCTCCCGGTAATACGCCTCCGTCTGCTCGATGGCTTTCTTCCACCCCCAGTTGCGGGGGCCGTAGACCCAGTTCCGCTGCCCATAAAAGCCGAGGGCCTCTTTCGTTTTCCGACGCTGCTCCTGTGTCATCGCTCCTTCTCCCTTCCCGCTCTCAGCCCGCCGGGCCGAAGAAGCAGCGGTCGCGCTGCTCGGTGGTCATCCCCAGCATCTTCGAAAGCTTTTCGGCCTCACTCAGCTTGAATTCGCTCTCGTTTTCCAGCTTGCAGCGGAGCGTGCCGCTGCTGATGCCCAGAACATGGGCCACATGGCCCAGCTTTACACCGCGGCTGCGGATGCAGTCGCGGAGCATCATGGTGTCGGTCATAGGCGTTTCCCCTTTCCGTTTTGCGTCTCAAGTGCGTTGCACAATCATTAGTTGTATTATATTCTTAGGTTGATTATTTGTCAACATTATTTGCGAAATAGCTGATTAAAAGTTGATTTATAGTAAATTTTTTGTTATACTAGCCTCAGAACACCGAAAATCATGCATCGAGATAGAAAGCGAGGCCCTTTATGTCTGACACCGATCTATCCGGCCGCATCCGGCAGCGCCGGGAGCAGCTGGGCCTGTCGCAGGAAGAGCTGGCCGCCCGGATGGGCTACCGTTCCAAATCCTCCATCACCAAGCTGGAAAAAGGCATCAATGATCTGCCCCGGGCCAAGCTCGAAGAGCTGGCGGCGGCGCTGAGCACCACCCCTGCGTGGCTGATGGGCCTTGTGGATCTGCCCAGCCCGCCGCCGGGCTTTGAGCCGCTGCCCGAGATGGTGCGGGTGCCCCTCGTAGGCTCCATCGCCTGCGGGACCCCCATCACCGCCGAACAGAACATCGAGTGCTACATCGGCGTCCCTGCCGCGTGGCACGCCGACTTTGCCCTCACCTGCCATGGCAGCAGCATGGCCCCCACCATCTGCGACGGCGACATCGTCTGCATCCGCCGCCAGCCCGAGGTGGAGCAGGGGGAGATCGCCGCAGTCCGCATCGGCGAGGAAGCCACCCTCAAGCACTTCCACCGGCAGGGCGAGACCGTGATGCTGCTGGCCGACAACGCTGCCGTCTGTCCGCCCATGATCTTCGCCGGTCCCCAGCTCGAGGAGCTCCAGATCGAGGGCCGCGCCGTGGGCTTCTGCCGCGGCTTATAATAAGGAGAACTGCTTATGTCTGCACCCGAAGAAATGACCCTCAGGGTCATCGCCCATATCCGAACCACCTTCCCCACCAAATTCGGCATCCCCCGCCAGAGCGGGCTAGTGGACAGTCTGCGGGGCGAAGTCATCTTCACCCCCGAATACCGCAGCGCCGACGCCGTGCGCGGGCTGGAGGATTTCAGCCACATCTGGCTGGTGTGGCAGTTCTCCGGCGCAGTGCGGGAGAGCTGGTCGCCCACCGTCCGCCCGCCCCGCCTCGGCGGCAACACCCGGATGGGCGTCTTTGCCACCCGTTCCCCCTTCCGGCCCAACCCTCTGGGCCTGTCCAGCGTCCGGCTGGAGGCCATCGAGCACCGGCCCGATGTCGGCCCCGTCCTCATCGTGCGGGGCGCCGACCTGATGGACGGCACCCCCATCTACGACATCAAACCCTATATCCCCTACGCCGACTGCCACCCCGATGCCGCCGCAGGCTTCACAGCACAGACCCAATCCCACCACCTGAACATGGTCTGCGGCGACGCCCTCTGGGCCAAAGTGCCCGCCGACCAGCAGGCGGCGCTGCAGGGCGTGCTGGAAAACGACCCCCGCCCCTCCTACCAGCACGACCCCGAGCGGGTCTACGGCATGGAGTTCGGCGGTCTGGAAGTCCACTTTAAGGTGGACGGCGAGACGCTGACCGTCACCGGCATCGACCACTGCTGACGCCGGAGGAACTGCAATGGAGCTGCGAAACATCAACACCTTCCTCCACATCGCCGAGCTGCACAGCTTTTCCAGCGCTGCGCGGGAGCTGGGCTACTCTCAGTCGGCGGTGTCGGCCCAGATCGCACAGCTGGAAGCAGAGCTTGGCACGCCCCTCTTCGACCGGGTGGGAAAGACCGTCCGCCTCACCGACGCGGGCCAGACCTTCCAGAGCTACGCCCGCACCCTTCTTATCACGGCCCAGCAGGCCAAGGCCGCGCTGATGCCCGCCCGGGCCGTCAGCGGCACCCTGCGGGTGGCGCTGGCAGACTCGGTGTGCAGCACCTTCCTGCCCGACCTGCTGCAGCAGTTCCACGCCCTCTGTCCGCAGGTGGAGCTGGTGCTTCGGACTGCCACCGCAGACGAGATGCTGCGGCTGCTGGGAGCCAACCAGATCGACCTCGCCTACACCCTCGACCAGCCTTTGCTCCTGCCCAGCCTGACGCTGGCCGTCAACGTGCCGGAGCCGGTCTGCTTCGTGGCCCCCGCCGGACACCCGCTGGCCGAGGCCGAAGCCGTGTCGCTGGATGTGCTGGCCCAGCAGGAATTCCTTCTCACGGAGCGGGGCATGAGCTACCGCGACGCCCTCGACCAGCGCCTTGCGGCCCGGGGGCTGGCCATCCATCCCTACATCGAGCTGGGCAGCGCCTCCCTGCTCTGCCAGATGGTAGAGCGTGGGATGGGCCTCTCCTTCCTGCCCGAGTACATCGTCTGTCCGGCCCTCTCCGCCGGGCGTCTGGCCCGCCTTCGCGTTCCCGACTGCACTGTCACCATGCACCGCCAGCTGTTCTACCACAAGGATAAATGGCTCACGCCCCAGATGAAGGCCTTCATTGCTCTGGTGGAGCAATAAATAAACGCCCCGCGCCTGTCTTTCGACAAGGTGCGGGGCGTTTCGTTTGCAGATCTTTTCTCAGCTCAGCCGGTTCATCCGGACGGCCACATAGGGGTCGGGAAGCTTGAGTTCCTCGGCCAGATCCTCTTCGCTGCTGTATTTGTCGGCGGCAAGGCCCACAAAGATGCTGCAGCTGTCGAAGCGGCCATCCGGCGAGAGGGCGGTGATCTTCGCCTCACCATCCGCAACAGCGGTCACGACGCCGGAGGCGTCCACTGTGGCGACACCGGGGTTGCTGCTGACCCATGTGATGGGGACGCTGACGCCCCCCTCTACCGCCACAGAGGCCGTCAGGGCTTCCTTTGCGCCCACGGTGCGGAGCAGCAGGTCGTGCTTATTCAGGGTCACTTTGCCCACGTCGCTGGTGACGGTGACGGCACAGCGGAGGGCCTGACCGTTGGATGCCAGCGCGGTGATGGTGGTGGTGCCGGGTTTCTGGGCCGTGACAAGGCCCTCTGTGTCCACCGTCGCCACCTCGGGGTTGCTGCTCATCCACTGGTAGGCGTAGATAAAGGAGCCGCTCGTGTTGATGAGCTGCAGCTTCTGGCTGGGGTGGGCGTTGTCGTACTGGATGATGAGGTTGAGGGTGACATGGTCGAGGGCCGGCTTTTTGCTGGCCGCGTCCCCGCTCTCCTTGCGGACCGTCACCCTGCAGGCGGCATACTCGCCCCGGTCGGTGATGGCGCTGATGGTCGCCTCACCGGCGCTGCGTCCCGTGACGCGGCCGTCGCCGTCCACGGTGGCTACGGTGGGGTTGCTGCTCATCCAGACGATGAAGTAGTAGTCGCTCTGTCCGCCGGTGTAGAGATAGGCTTTGGGCCGGGGGTCGTCGGCCGTGATCTCCAGCTCCATCTCGCTCACTTCCAGCTCAAAGTTCGAAGACTGTCCCAGAAGCGACGGTGCAGCCTGTGCGGCGGGAGCCGCCAGAAGCAGCCCGCTCAGCACGAGGGCAGCCGCAAGCCGTGTGATCTTGTTCATAGGGTAGCACTTCCCTCCTTCGTATCATTCCGTCTATCGCAATGTGCACTGCACATAATTCCACTCACTACTCGTTTATTGTACACGTCCCCCAAAGAAGGGTCAAGTTCTTCGCCAGAAGTGTCACAATTTCGCGCATCTTTTCGTGAAAGGCACTAAAACACTACCCCCAAATTTATATAAAACGTACAGACTGCATTTTGCCGCCGGACGAAAGAGCCGCCGCATCCTCGGAAAGATGCGGCGGCTCTCAGATGCCGTAAAAATCAGTAATTCTTGGCCTTCAGCTCAAAATAACTCTGGGGATGGGCGCAGACCGGGCACTTGAGGGGTGCGGACTTACCGATATGGGTGTAGCCGCAGTTCCGGCAGACCCACACCTGCTGCTCTTCGCGGGCAAAGACCTTGCCCTCCTTGAGATTGGCGGCGAGGGCGCGGTAGCGCTCCTCGTGCTCCTTCTCGATCTGTCCCACCATCGTGAAGAGGGCGGCCAGCTGGGCAAAGCCCTCTTCCTTGGCCTCTGCGGCCATCCGGGGGTACATCTCGGTCCACTCGTCGTTCTCACCGCTTGCAGCCATCTCAAGGCAGGTCATGGTGTCGGGAATCGCGCCGCCGCACAGGGCCTTGAACCACAGCTTGGCGTGCTCTTTCTCGTTGCCTGCGGTCTCTTCAAAGATGGCTGCCAGCTGCTCATAGCCCTCTTTCCTTGCGACGCTTGCAAAGAAGGTATACTTGTTGCGGGCCATGCTCTCACCGGCGAAGGCTTCCATCAGGTTTTTCTCGGTCTTGGTTCCCTTGAGTTCCATATTCTGTTCTCCTCTCTGATGCGTTGACACTGCCAGTATAGGCCATGTCTGGTTTGGTTTATTCTACGCGCAGCCCGCTTTGTTCGGTACCGGGTGTGCGTCAGGTCTTGTTTCTCGCTGAGGATAGTATAACAGAATTTGGAGCAAAAATCAAGAATAATTCCTATTTATTTTTAACTGTGCTGCTTGAGGGCACAGACGGCGATGCTGAGGGCGCTCCACGCGGCCTGATACATCAGCACTGCGGCCACACTCAGCATCCCCACGCTGCCCGCATAGGTCAGCAGGACAGCAATGGCCACCGAGAACCACACCGACACCAGCTGTACCGTGGTGGCAGTCGTCTCGGCGTTCTGGGCCTGCTCTGCGGCCCTCAGGCCGCCGGTCAGGCTGCCAAAGCCCTTGGTGCAGAGGATGCAGCAGCCCTCGGAGCCGGTGTTCTGGGCGGTGGCAGCGTCCAGCGCGGCGCACTGCTCCTGATCCAGCAGGACGACCATCCCCTCAGGCAGGTGGTAGGCGTCGGTGATCTGCCGTGCCGTCAGGCTGGGGTCCTGACAGGACACCAGCAGCTGGATGTTCTCCTTCTGGAGCTGTTCCAGCCCACGGGCCGCATTCCGCCCGCCCACATACCGGAGCACGAACATGGCGTGCAGACTGCCGGAGACGGCCAGATAGAGGATCTGCAGCTCACCGTTTTTCGAGTGCTTGGCCTCATACTCCTCGTCGGGCAGGGGCACATCTTCCTTTTCCATGTATGCGCGGGAGCCGATGAGGACGCGGTTGTTGTCGCACCACGCGGAGAAGCCGAGGCCCCGATGGACTTCCAGATCCTTGACGGGGTAGAGGATGTCGGTGCGGTCCTCGATGATCTGGCGGAACAGGCCGCTCAGGGTGTTGCAGCACTGGCTGAGGACGCTGGCCGAATAGAGGATGGCCCGGTCGATGCGGCCGCCCTTGAAGATGCGGATGTCCTCCAGCAGGGCGCTGTCCGGCGTGAACAGCTCGTCGGCGTCGGCCTGCACCGTGTCCACACCTCCCAGCTCCTCGATGGCCGCCCAGCCGGGCACCACAGCGCCCGAGGCGGCTGCAGTCTGCTGCAGCCGCAGAGACGCAAGGCCGGCGATGAGGGTGGAGGACAGGGGCGACCCCATGCAGAGCACAGCGGTCAGGGCCGCAGCGCCGCCGTTGACGCCGCCGCCCATGACGAGGAATATGAACCCGGCCAGAAGGGCCACGCCCAGCAGGATATAATTCGTTTTGCGGGCGCGGCGCTCACAAGCACGGGGGCCGAAGCCCTGTTCCACCATCGCGTCGTCCCACTCGGTGGGGCGGCTGAGCAGCACCCATGGGTCTTTTTCTTCCATATTCTTGGCCAGCACCCGAACAAGCTCCTTGTCCTTGGCGCGGAACGCGCCGCACCGCGCCGGTGCGGCCTGCGCCAGCGCAAAGCCGCCCTGCACCGAGGCCAGCAGCACCCGGTCGCCCAGCAGCGCAAGAAAGAGTCCCAGCGCCGCGATGCCGGACAGGAGGGTGAAGCTGGATGACTGATAGCTCTTGGCGTTCAGCAGGGCCACAGCGGCCTGCAGCAGGGCGGCACAAGCGGCCAGCGCGGGCATCGTCTCCATGCTGGGACGGCCCCGCAGGCCCTGTAAGCCGTCCCGCAGGACGGGCCAGCCCACGGCCAGTGCCAAGGCGTAGAAGAGCAGGTTGGCAGCGTAGAACGCCGCCGGGGCGGTCACAGGATCCAGCCCGGCCAGCGGGCCGACAAGGCCCTCTGCGGCGAGGCCGAAGTGGAGCAGCACCAGCGCAAGGATGCCGCCCAGTACACAGCGCAGGGTAAGGGCCGCGCTCATCCGGCGCAGCCGGTCGCCCATCTGCTCGGGCGTTTCGGGGGTCTTTTCCGCCTCGGCGGGAGCCTCTTCTGCGGGGGCGGCTGCCTCGGCGGCAGGCTGCGCAGGCGCTTCGGCGTCCGACGTCTCTGTAGGAGCAGGCCCGTCGTCGTTCAGGGCAATGAGCGGCAGGCTCATGCTGTCGTCCTTGCTGGGCGGCGTCGTGCGGGCGGGGGCAGAGGGTGTTTCCTCGTCCTCTCCCTTGCCGAAGAAGTGCATGGCCAAAGCTGCATGGGGCTTCGCCGTCTTGTCCTCCGCAAACACCAGCTCAGGCATCGGCGCAGCAGGCCTCTCCGGCTTGGCATCCGGCTCCTCTTTTTCCGGTCCCGGCTTCTGGACAGCCAGAGCCTCCGGGGCGCTCTTCTCTGGCTTTTCCGGTTCCGGCTTTTCGGCCTCCGGCTGAGACTTCGGGCCGAAGAGCATGGCCTTCAGCGCCTGCATCTCCCGGTCTTCGTACTGCTCCTGCGGGGTGCGCGGGCCGTACTGGACGGCCTTTTTCCGGGGGGCAGACTGTTTTTCCGTTGGCTTTTTGTCCGGCTGAGGGGCAGGCGTCTCCGGCGCTTTGGGCTGGGGCACTTGGGGCTTTTCCGGTTCCGGCTGGGGCACTCCCGCCGGCTCCGGCGTCTCAGGCTTCGAAGGCTCTGTCTCCTCTTCCAGCTTCAGAACCAGCTCCAGCTCGGAGGGTTTCTCCTGCTCCTCACCGCCCAGCCGGATCTCACCGGTGCTCTCTTCCACTGCACCGTCGGCCTGCGGCTCCGTTTTCTCGCGGCGGAACAGCCGACCGAACAGCCCCTTGGGCTTTTCGTCCGGTTCATCGTCCCGTCGGGTCATCTCCTCCGGGACCTGCGCCACACTGGTCGTAAAAAAGGTACGGAATTTCTCGTCGCGGGCGTCGATCTCTTCCTGCGTCAGTTCCTTCCGCTCTTCATCCTTTGGCATCTGCTGTCTTCCCTCCCTGATCTCTGATTGAGGGCGTCTCAGCCCTGCGCGGCACGCTGGCTCTGGATCTCATACAGGATGATACCAGCTGCCACCGAGACATTGAAGCTGTCCACACCGGTGCCTCGTGCAGCCATATCAAGGCTCACCACACCGTCGCAGAGCTTCTTCACCAGCTGCGACACGCCGCTGCCCTCGCTGCCCAGCACCAGTGCGATGGGGCCGGTGAGGTTGTTCCGGCGCAGGGACACGCCATCCATATCGGCACAGTAGACGAAAACGCCCTGCTCCTTGAGACGGCGGATGGTCTCGCCGATGTTGGCCACCCGGGCCACGGGCAGGCACTCCGCAGCACCGGCGCTGGACTTGATGACGGTGGGGGTCACGGACGCGCCGCCCCGCTTGGGGATGACGATACCGTGTGCGCCGCACAGCAGGGCCGAGCGCATGACTGCGCCCAGATTGTGGGGGTCCTCGATGCCGTCACTCAGCACGAGGAAGGGCGGCTCGCCCTTCTCCTTGGCTGCGGCCAGCAGGTCTTCCACCGTTGCGTATTCGATCTCGCTGGCAAAGGCAGCCACGCCCTGATGGCTCTCCGTGCCGGTCATGAGGCGCAGCTTATTGGAGTGCACCCGCTTGACGGTGGCACCGGCCTCCTTGGCCATTGCGGTGTAGTAGGCCGCCACAGCGGGGGCCATGCCCTCTGCCAGCAGCACGGTATCCACGCCGGAGCCGCTCTTCAGCAGCTCCGTGACCGGGTTCTTTCCGTAAACAAGGCTCTCGTTCCGGGGCTGCTCCTCAGCCTTTTCGCGGCGGGGGCGGCGGGACGTATTGCGTTCTTCCATGAAGTTCTCCTTCCGTTTCTATCGCAGGGTGCCGTGGCTCTTCCGGCCCGGCACCGTTGTGTCTCATTCAGCAGGTCTTTCCATACCGCAGCGCGGCAGGCGATGATAACTCATCTTGAAGTATAACATAAGAAGCCGGTGTTTGCCATAGAATTGTGATTTTTCTCCCGTGAAATTTCTGTGCCGCTGTCCGGACAGCTCCGCAGGGGGTAAGTGTTGTCCCTTTGCACGCCGAACATCCGTCTTTTTGCCCGAGACAAAAAGTTTTCCACATCCGGGCCGCTTTACCCATCGTATATCAGCCCTGTTTTTTCCACAAGTTGAAAACCCTGTGGAAAAAGTTCAAAACTCAAGTGCTCATGCCTGTTTTTCAGGTTGAATTCCACACTTTCCACGAGGTTTTCCACATTCTCATCTCGACAAGCTCAGAACCTTGCATACATTTTGTAATTTTCAAGTCAGAATTATGACAAATTTTTGAATCGGAGCGGCTCTACTTTTGCCGTTTTATCCAATATCATTTTGACGAATGCAGTCTTCTGTTGAAAGCTGCCCATTTTTATCTCTTTCTCGTTTCTCTGCTCAGATGTTGTCGTCGTTTGTAAAAATGTTGCATTCCACTCATTTTTCCATTTTTCGACCGCGTTTCCGCCCAAGAAAGCTTCGGTTTGATTACAAAAACTCTCTGGTGGATTGATTTTGCCCTCTGTTTGGGGTATACTTAGGTTGCAACTTCGTTAAACCATACACGAAGTGCTGTGTGGGTACGAAGAGACCCCGATAAATTTTGGAGGTAAATAATATGTTGGTAAATGCAACCGAAATGCTCATCAAAGCCCGCGACGGCCACTACGGTGTGCCTCAGTTCAACATCAACAATCTGGAGTGGACCAAGGCTGTCCTGACCGCCTGCGAGGAGATGAAGAGTCCCGTCATTCTGGGTGTCTCCGAGGGTGCCGGCAAATACATGACTGGCTTCAAGACCGTCGCCGCAATGGTGGATGCAATGGTCGATTCGATGGGCATCACCGTTCCGGTCGCTCTGCATCTGGACCACGGCACCTACGAGGGCTGCAAGGCCTGCGTTGAGGCTGGTTTCTCCTCCATCATGTTCGACGGCAGCCACTACTCCATCGAGGAGAATGTCGCCAAGACCACGGAGCTGGTCGCTCTGGCACACTCCAAGGGCATGAGCATCGAGGCCGAAGTCGGTTCCATCGGCGGCGTCGAGGACGGCGTTGTGGGCAACGGCGAGATCGCTGATCCCGCAGAGTGCGCAAAGATCACCGATCTGGGCATTGATTTCCTCGCTGCCGGCATCGGCAACATCCACGGCGTCTACCCGGCCAACTGGAAGGGTCTGGACTTCGAGGCTCTGGACCGCATCCATAAGGCTACCAACAACATTCCTCTGGTGCTGCACGGCGGCACCGGCATCCCCGACGACATGATCGCCAAGGCCATCAGCCTCGGCGTCTCCAAGATCAACATCAACACCGAGTGCCAGCTGGTCTTCGCTGAGGCCACCCGCAAGTACATCGAAGAGGGTAAGGATCAGCAGGGCAAGGGCTTCGACCCCCGCAAGCTGCTGGCTCCCGGCGCAAAGGCCATTGAGGCCAAGTGCAAGGAGAAGATCGAGCTGTTCGGCTGCGCAGGCAAGGGCTAAGTCAAAGCTCCTCCCCTAAAGGATACACCACCTGATAACGACCCGGCCCCGCTGCGTTGGAATTTTCCACGCGGCGGGGCCGGTTTTGTTTTATCTTTTTATTGAGGGGCATCTGCTATGCATCGCACCGAAATACTCTCCGGCTCCTGCATCGTCTCTGTTTCTTTTACTGCTTTCTGAAAGAGCGGAAGCATCTTCGCCATCTCAAAGCCATTCTCTGTTTTTGCATACTCCGGTGCCATCGTGATGCGGTACTCCGCCTTTGCCTTGCTCCACTGTCGGACCGAAAAGTGTTCCGGGATCACATCCAGCCATTTCCCTGTCTCTCCAAACTGAGAAACCGCGTCGATCTGGAGACGGAACAGATTTTTGGCAAAATACGCGCTCCATTCCATTTCTTTCTGAGCCACTTCATGCAGGTCCTGCACCGTCTCATCCGCCCGGCAGAACGTCACAAACCCTGCCTGCGCCATCCTCTCTCTGGCTTCCAGCAAAGAGAGAACGCTGCCCGTTTCATCGACCAGATAGCCGTTGGTCGTGGGGTCGAGCATACACCATTTTCCCAGAGTCCTGTCAAAAATCTCTGTCACGACATGACAGTCGCTGTCAAAGGGCGAATAGGGCAGCATTCTCACTCTCCGGGCGTAGATTCCCAGTGCCAGACAGCATTCCTCCAATATCTTGGATTTGTTCAGACAATTGATTCCATGCTCCGGCTGCTCCAGACTGTATTCCAGCAGCGCCAGCCCATTGCACGGAACGCTGTTATCGTACCACGCACTGTGTGTCAGTTTCGGGGCAAGATACTTCAACAGCCGCACACTGTGCTCCAGCTCTGTCCCGTTTCCGGCAATTTCATTGAGATGATATTTTTCTTTCAGCTCTGCATACTCCGGGCAGTCAAAACGATATTCTACCTGTGCCTGCTTTCCGAGTTGAAAGCTCTGGTTATTGCAGAGTATCCCCCGATAAATATCATAAAGTGTTTTATTTTCCTCATTTCCCACCATGCGCTTCCCCTTTCTGATTTTATCCATTATAATATTTTCAGACAGAGATCACAATCCGCAGACACAATAAAAACCGTCCTGAGAAGAACTCTCAAAGCGGTTTTCACATCAAGTCGGCGACTACCTATTTTCACAAGCCGTTTCCAGCTAACTATCTTGGGCACGAGTGAGCTT
>ENA-OVFS01001632-OVFS01001632.1-human-gut-metagenome-genome-assembly--contig:-NODE-1632-length-13071-cov-69.729026_pt1 | contig 13071 bp, 10 predicted proteins | sample MGYA00237763_ERZ505405 | MGnify/ENA primary metagenome ERZ505405 (study PRJEB26158, sample SAMN06016401) | human gut metagenome | biome: human gut; feature: ankylosing spondylitis patient; material... | reverse complement strand
GTCCCTGGAGGTGCACCAGATATTGAACGTCAAATCGTAAGATTTGGCGTTCTTTTTTGTTATGTAACCCCGAAAAATCGGGGCTTGCACGATCAACGCACGGTTTTTGCACGGTTGGTGTTTTCATAGGAATCCTCTGCATGGGCTGGAATTACTTTGAAATGCGTGGTAAATTTTGCATCAGGTCAGCAGAGCCAGACGGAGCTGCGCCTTTACTTCGGGGTCTGCATTCTTCAGAAGTTCCAGCAGAGCAGTCGTAGAGATGGTCGGTTCGCCTTCGGCGGGTAACTGCGCCAATATCTGCATGGATGCAGACAGACTGCCGCTGAACTTCCGGCGGGCAAACTGCCTAATTTTGGTTGATGCAGGCGTAGAATGCGTTTGGATTTTTGGCGGTCATCCGCCAGAATGGATATTTGATGATGACTGGGGTGTTGTAGCCAACGCCCAATTCCAGAAAGAGGATGCGCTGTCCCTCGTGACGGCGCAGAAATTCACTGTATCGCTCTGCCGCACGGTGCCATCCTTCGTCCTCTACAAAGGTAAGTAAAAGACGGGGTGCTGTGCATTTGTGCAGCACCCCGTCTTTTATTTGTGTTCATCTGCGCCCGGCTCATAGAGCAGCTCCAAATGCGGTGCCCATGGTTAGATAGATCTCGTCCTGCGGCAGAAGATCAATAAAATTGCGATAATAAACTATTCGCCCAGATGCCAGATGTCGCGGTCGTACTCGGCAATAGTGCGGTCGGAGGAGAACATGCCCGCTTTGGCAATATTCACCAGACACTTGCGCCGCCAGCCCTTCGGGTCGCAGGCGTAATCGCTGAGGGCCTGCCCCTTGCGCACAACGTAGGCATTGAAGTCCGGCAGGGTCTGGAACCAGTCTTTATGGATCAGCTCGTTGTGCAGGCGGGTCAGGTTTTCGGCGTGACCGGCGGCCAGCATCTCCGGGCCGGTGAGGAAGTTGATGGCGCGGCGGATGTTGGCATCGCCCTCCACCCACTGGGCGGGGTCGTAGTCGCCCACGGCGTAGCGGTGGATGACCTGATCGGAGGTCTGACCGAAGATATAGATGTTCTCCTCGCCCACCTGCTGGCTGATCTCCACGTTGGCACCGTCCATGGTGCCCAGCGTCAGCGCGCCGTTCAGCATGAACTTCATGTTGCCGGTGCCGGAAGCTTCCTTGGAGGCAAGGCTGATCTGCTCGGACAGGTCGCAGGCGGGGATCAGCTTTTCGGCGGCGGTAACGTTGTAGTTCTCCACGAACACCACCTGCAGCCACTTGGACACTTCCGGGTCTGCGGCAATGACCTTGGACAGGGTCAGCAGCGCATGGATGATGTCCTTTGCAATGGTGTAGGCAGGTGCCGCCTTGGCACCGAAGATGCTCACCAGCGGAGCAGCGGGCAGGTGCCCGGCCTTGATCTCGTAGTACTGATGGATGAGGTACAGCAGGTTCAGCTGCTGGCGCTTGTACTCGTGCAGGCGCTTGGACTGGATATCGAACACAGCATCGGTGTTCACGCTCACCTTCTGGGTGCGCAGCAGCCAGTCTGCCAGTGCTTCCTTGTTGGCCTTTTTCACAGCGGTCAGCTGCTCCAGCACAGCTTCGTCGTCAGCAAAAGCCAGCAGCTTTTCCAGCTCGGCGGCATCCTTACGGAAGCCGGAGCCGATGTGCTGTTCCAGCGCGGCGGTCAGGCGGGGGTCGCATTCCAGCAGCCAGCGGCGGAAGGTGATGCCGTTGGTCTTATTGTTGAACTTTTCCGGGTACAGCTCGTAGAAGCCGTGCAGCTCGGAATTTTTCAAAATCTCGGTGTGCAGCGTTGCCACGCCGTTGGTGGAGTGGGTGAAGTGGATGTCCATGTGGGCCATGTGCACCCGGTCGTCCTTGTCGATGATGGCAAGGCTCTCGTCCTTGGTGCGAGTGCGGGCCAGTGCGTCCAGCTTTTCGATAATGGGCATCAGCTGGGGCACCACGGCATCCAGATAGGCGCGGGGCCACTTTTCCAGCGCTTCGGCCAGAATGGTGTGGTTGGTGTAGGCGCAGGTCTTTGTGACAATCTTTACGGCTTCCTCAAATTCGATGCCCTTTTCGCCCAGCAGCCGGATCAGCTCCGGGATGACCATGCTGGGGTGGGTGTCGTTGATCTGGATGGCGGCGTAGTCGGCCAGATCATGGTAATCGCAGCCCCGGGCGGCACACTCGGCCAGAATGAGCTGGGCACCGGCAGAGACCATCAGGTACTGCTGGTATACCCGCAGGCGGCGGCCTGCCTCATCGGAATCGTCCGGGTAGAGGAAGAGGGTCAGGTTCTTGTCGATGGCAGTTTTATCGAAGGCAATGCCGTCGTGGACGATGCTCTCATCGATGGTGTCAAGGTCAAACAGGTTCAGGTGTTGGTGCGGCCCTCGTAGCCGGTAACGGCCAGCTTGTACAGCCGGGCAGTGTACTCCTTGCCCGCCAGCTCCACCGGGTAGGTGATGTCGGTCTTTTCCGCCCAGCTGTGGGCGGTGAGCCACGGGTCGGGCTTTTCGTTCTGCACGCCGTCCTCAAAGGACTGGTGGAACAGGCCGAAGTGATACCGCAGGCCCACGCCGTCGCCGGGCAGGTTCAGCGTTGCCAGAGAGTCGAGGAAGCAGGCAGCCAGACGGCCCAGACCGCCGTTGCCCAGAGAGGGTTCCGGTTCCACCTCTTCGATATCGGAAAGGCTCTTGCCGACGGCAGCCAGTGCATCGCGGGCTTCATCGTACAGTCCCAGATTGATGAGGTTGTTGGACAGCAGCTTGCCGATGAGAAATTCGGCGCTGATATAGTACAGCTTGCGGCCGGTGACCGGCTGCACACGGTCGGCGCTCTTCTGCCAGACGAGTTCCAGCAGCGCGAGATACAGCTCCTGATTCGTGCAGTCTGCCAGCGGCTTGCCCGTGAGACCCTGTAACGTTTCGGTAAAGCTCATAAATGCATCCTCCTTTGCTACGGAAAACAGGTTTGACATCTGTACTTCCAGATATACCACATAAAACAATCAAAATCTTGCCTAAAAAGCGCAGACTGTGGTACAATCCTATCATCGGGAGGTGAAACGATGCAAAATCAGGCATTTTTGCAGGAGACCAAGCAGCACGGTGCCGTGCGATTTCCCTTCAATCTGTATCCCTGCACCATTCCGGGGGACTTTCCGCAGGTGGCGCTCCACTGGCAGGAGAGCATGGAGCTGGTCTTTGTCAAGCGGGGCACAGGACTGGTGCAGGTGGGCGCTGAGAGCTGCCCGGCCCGCATGGGGGACATCTTTATTTTTACGCCCGGCACCCTCCATGCCCTGCGGCAGGCCGAGGGGCAGTGCATGGAATACGAAAATATCATTTTTGAGCTGGAGCTTCTGGGCGGAGCAGAGGACCTTTGTGCCGAGAAATATCTGCTTCCGCTGCAAAGCGGGCGCTTGTCGCTGCCTGCGCGGCTGACCCCGAACGATTTGTGCTATCTGCAGGCCGCCGCCTGCCTGCGGGAGGTGGAGGATGCCAACCGCGCCAAGCTCCCCGGCTACGAGCTGCAGGTCAAGGGGGCACTGCTGCGGTTTCTTGCCCTGCTCCTTGCACAGGGCCGGCAGCGGCTTGCCGCCGAGACAGCCGACACCCAGCGGCTGAAAACGCTCCTGCAATGGCTCTCGGCCCATTATACTGAGGAGCTCCGGGTCGCCGATGCCGCCGGGGTCTGCTCCTTCAGCGCCAGCCACTTCATGCGGTGGTTCCGGCAGATGACCGGGCAGAGCTTTGTGGCCTTTCTGAACGAGTACCGGCTCAACGCCGCCGCCGGAGCGCTGCAGGCCACGGATGAGACGGTTCTGACCATCGCTTCCCGGTGCGGGTTTGAGAACCTCTCCTATTTTAACCGGGCGTTCAAGGCACACTTCGGCATGACACCGCGGGAGTACCGGAAAAAATAAGCAAAACGAGGCCGTTCTGCCTCTCTGGAAAAGAGAGGGGACGGCCTCGTTTTTTGCACATCAGACCTCCGGCGGCGGGCAGCAGCTCTCCCGTGGGATGAGCCGGTGCGGCACGATGATCTTGGTTGCCAGAAGATTCGGGTTTTCGATATGAAAAAGAAAAGGCAGTGCAGCCCGCCGGGGGCCACACTGCCTTTGTCAGACTTTATTGCAATCGATTCCGCTGCGATGCACAAGAGCAAGATTGTGCAAAAATAGAAAACAGAGAAACCGGTCTTGTGTGAAAATACATTGCATTGGATCGCTGCGGCCTATTGCAATGACCGTTCAAAAGCGTTAGAATAAAAACAATGATTTGTCTGTAACAGACAGGAAAAATTTTACTTTCAAGGAGGGCTTTGCAAATGAGAAAACGTTTGATCAGCATGGTTCTGGCGGTCAGTATGGCAGTCAGCATCATGCCTGCCCCTGCTTTTGCATCCGGGGGGGGGGCAGCAATCTGAAACTGTGATCGGGCAGGAGATCGACCGGCAAAACAGCAGTGAGGGCTATTCAGAGGTCTCTTCGCTGGATCAGCTGACCTATACAAGCAAAGAGTGCAAGGTCCGGCTGGCGGCAGATACCGTGATGACCGGTTCTGTCACGGTGGACAGCGGAAACAGTTTGACCATTGATCTGAACGGCCATACGCTTACGGCACCGGAAAACAGCAAAGCGTTCTGGATCCGGAACGGCGCGCTGACGATCGAGGACAGCATCGGAACGGGTGTCATTCAGGGCAGCGGGACCGTAAACGGCTACGGCGGTGCCATCTGGATGAGCAGCGGCGACAGCAACAATGCACTGACGCTGGCCGGCGGCACGATCCGCGGCTTTAACGCAGGCTACGGCGCGGGTGTGTATATGGGCAACGGCACATTCCAGATGACCGGTGGCGCGATCCAGAGCTGCAGTGCAACCGACGGCGGTGGCGTATATGTGGATGGCGGCTCCTTTGAGATGACCAACGGAACAATTTCCGATTGCAAGGCGGCCAACGCGGGCGGCGGCGTATATGTGTCCAGCGGAACGTTTGAAATGTCCGGCGGTTCGATTGAAAATTGCACAGCATATGAGGGCGCAGGCGTTAAAGTGCTTGTCTCCAGCGGAAAAGCCAGCTTCAGCATGAGCGGCGGCACCATCGAAGGCAGCAGTAGGGATGGTGTCTCGATCGCTGCAATAGACAGCGGTACATCTGAATTCAGCATGAGCGGCGGCACCATCAAAGACAACAGTGGGTATGGTGTATGGGTGGATAACGGATCTGCTGTGATGAGCGGAGGCTCTGTCAAGGGCAGCGGAAGCTATGATATCTATATTGGCAGCGGGGCCGCACTGACGGTGAAAAACACTCAGGTCGGCGGAACTGTGTTGAACCTGGGCAAGATCACGGGTCAGGGTAGCGCCGAGTTTACCGGTACGGTTGAAAAATCGGGATCTGCGGCAGCTGAAATTACAGGATGCACGATCCACAGAATCGAGCATCGCTCCCCCTATAACGGAACAATTGAAAACTCGACGTGGGACGAGTATGTTTATCTGCTCGGCCGCAGCTGGCCGACGGCAAAGATCCCGAGCGCAGCGGGCGAAAGCATCTGCCTCAAGGTTTCGAGCTATTTACCACCGGTGATGGAAAAAACCTTGGAGATCCCGGCGGGGGTCACAGTCACGGTGGATCTGGCAGGCAAAACGCTCTCTGCAGCGAATAGCGATCTCAAGATCATCAATCATGGCACCCTGACGCTGATCGACAGCAGCACCGGCGGCACCCTCAGCATCCCCATTGAAAATGACGGCATCCTGAATGCAAATGGCGGCACAGTGACCAGCGAAGTGACCAACAAGGGAACGATCCAGGCAACCGGCACGCCGGTCACTAAATTCACCGGAACACTGGTCAATGAAGAGGGCGCATCCGTTACGGCCGGCAATTTCATAGATTGCACGATCACGAACAATGGCGGAACGATCAGCGGCGATGCGATTCTTGATGAGCCGAAGCCTGACCCGGAACAGCCCGGTGCTGGTTCTGAAGATGGCGGCGCAGGTGCCGTGATCGCTGCGTTGGCCGTTGGCACGGTCGTTGTGGGCGGCGGCATTCTGCTGGCGCACAGCTACATTCAGAATAACCTGCCCGAAGGCTTTGCGGTGCCTGAGACCCGGCAGGAGCTGGCTGTCGTGCTGTGGAACATGGCAGGCAAGCCGGAACCGGTCTCTCAGCAGACATACACTGACGTACAGGATGAAGAGGCTCTGAAAGCTGTGTGCTGGGCGGTAGAAAATGAATTGGTCACCCCGGAAACGGAGTCCACCCTTGGCGCAGATGTCCGGGTGAGCCGGCTTCAGGTGATCGGGGCGATGTATCAGACGAACAAACGGAAGAAGTGACCGATTTTCCTCCGGAAAGAAAACACAAAGGGGCTGTTTGTAAGACCGTTCGGATAGGAGTGCGCGAGGCGCACCACCAAAAAGCACGAAGCAGCAATGCTTGGTGCTTTTTCTTTTTGACATGTGCCACGGGATGCTTTATAATAAGAATGATTTCAGATGTCTGCGGGGCAGTGCGCCCTGCGGTAAAATTACGGCAAGCAAAAAGGGAACTGCTATGAGAGAAGAAAAGGCCAGCGCATTGCCGCTGCTGCTGGACGTGCGCAGAATGGACGAAAATAACCGGGCTTACGCCTACCGTATGCTGCGCAAAAATATTATGACCTTGCAGCTGCAGCCGGGCTGTCAGCTGAGCGAGGCCGAACTGTGCGAGCAGCTGGCCATGAGCCGCACACCGGTACACGAAGCGCTGATGATGCTGAAAAGCGAGTGGCTTGTGGATGTTCTGCCGCAGCGCGGCAGCATTGTGTCCAAGATCAGCGTTCCATACCTGAACGAAGGCTTTGCCATGCGCCGCATTCTGGAACCGGCGCTGCTGCGCGGGCTGGCCGGAAAGCTGACAAGGGAACAGCTGAACGAATTTCAGGAACTGCTGAACCGGCAGAACGAAGACCTTTATCTGGATCAGGATGCAGCAGATGACTTCTTCATCTCGCTGGATAACGACTTCCACAGGCTTTTGTACCACGATTCCGGCTACGACCGCATCTGGGAGGCTATGCACAACGTTACTTCCCATATGGACCGTGTGCGGTATCTGGACTCGGCCCTTTGCCGGGGAAATATTGCCTCGGTGCAGAAAGAGCACGAGCAGATCTTTGGCTACCTGCGGGACGGCCTGCCGCTGGACGTGGACGTAGAAGCCCTGTTTGAGCATCACCTTGGCATGTACCGCGAGAATTTCCAGAAGATATTGGAACGGTTCCCGGATTTCTTTGTACGGACATAAACCAAAAAGAGCACCCGCTGCTGACCCTTACAAGGCCATGGCAGGGGGCGCTTTTTTGGTTCAATACGGATACGGCTTTACGCCGGGCTGCGGATATCAATTTACGACGGCAGTGTTTCTGATGGATTTTGCACCAGAAATGCTGCTTTTTCTGTTCAAAAACCGGAAAAACAGCAGTTTGTGCTCTTGAATTGCCCGAAAAGCTTGCAGGGATGCAGGTTTTTGTGGTAATATTTAAGATATGCTCCCGTTGAGGGGAAGAAAGAGAGGGGTAATCAAATGATCAATATCTGCATCATTGCCACCATTGTGATCTATCTGGTGGGAATGCTGCTGGTTGGCTTTGTCTACAGCAAATCCAACGAGGACAGCAGCGATTTCTACCTCGGCGGCCGCACGATGGGCCCGCTGGTCACGGCTATGAGCGCCGAAGCCAGCGATATGTCCAGCTGGCTGCTGATGGGTATGCCGGGCCTTGCATATCTCACCGGCATCGCGTCGCCGGGCTGGACGGCCATCGGCCTTGCTGTGGGCACATGGCTCAACTGGCTCATCGTGGCCCGCCGCCTGCGCCGCTACTCGGCCAATCTGGATGCCATCACGGTGCCGCAGTTCCTTTCCCTGCGGTTCCATGACCAGCGCAACCTGCTCAACGCGCTGGGCGCGGTCATTATCATCGTATTCTTCATCCCGTACACCGCTTCCGGCTTTGCCGCCTGCGGCAAGCTGTTCAACAGCCTGTTTGGCGTGGATTACATGGCGGCTATGGTCCTGTCCGCTGTGGTCATTGTGGGTTACACCATCATGGGCGGCTTCCGCGCTGTGTCTACCACCGACCTGATCCAGTCCGTTGTCATGAGCATGGCGCTGATCGCAGTGCTGGTGTATGGTGTCAGCGTGGCAGGCGGCTGGGACGTGGTTCTGGACAATGCCCGCAGCCTGCCCGGCTACCTGACCATGGCTGCAAGCCACAATGTAGCCGACAACTCCGCTACCTCCTACAGCATGCTGGACATCGCGTCCACGCTGGCATGGGGTCTGGGCTACTTCGGCATGCCCCACATCCTGCTGCGCTTCATGGCCATTGAGGACGAAAAGAAGCTGGTGCTCAGCCGCCGCATTGCAAGCGTGTGGGTGGTCATTGCCATGACCGCTTCCATCGTCATCGGCATGGTGGGCCTTGGCATGACCAAGGCGGGCGCACTGGAGTTCCTGAGCGGCTCTTCCAGCGAGACCCTGATCGTGCGCGTGGCCAGCCTGATCGCTCAGCACGGCGTGCTGGCAGCCATTCTGGCAGGTCTGATCCTTGCCGGCATCCTTGCCGCTACCATGTCCACCGCCGACAGCCAGATGCTGGCAGCAGCCTCCAGCGTATCCCAGAACATCCTGCAGGAGTTCGGCCACATGAAGCTGACCGAGAAGCAGAGCCTGTTCGCTGCCCGCCTGACCATCATCTGCATCAGCGTGGTGGGCGTGGTGCTGGCACGCGACCCCAACTCCAGCGTGTTCGGCATCGTCAGCTTTGCATGGGCCGGCTTTGGCGGCTCCTTTGGCGCAGTGGTGCTGTGCTCCCTGTTCTGGAAGCGCTGCAACTGGCAGGGCGCTCTGGCCGGTATGCTCTCCGGCGGCCTGATGGTCTTTGTATGGAAGTACATCGTCAGCCCGCTGGGCGGCGTGTTTGGCATCTACGAGCTGCTGCCTGCCTTCCTGATGTCTCTGGTGGTCTGTGTTGTGGTGAGCCTTGTCACCCCGGCACCCTCGGCAGAGATCGAGGCAGAGTTCGACGCTGCAAAGTAAAAACGATTTAAAATGCCCTCCGCTGTGCTCTGGGCATAGCAGCGGAAAATGATTGATCCTTATGCAAAAGAGCAAAGCCGGCGGGCTTTGCTCTTTTGCTTTTTCACGGATGGGGTCGCAGAGGAAAGCGGCATTTAATTCAAAAGAATCAACCATGCTTCGCAGCATGGAAGCAGAAATCCAAAACAGAAAAAGAACAGAAGATCCAGCACGAGCCGCATCAGACGGGTAAGAGGCGTGCCGAAAGACATGGCATGAATGATAAAAAGATTCACCTCACCCCAGCGCCGGTAGTAACCGGTTTGCTCAAAATTGTTCCAGAGCTCAAGAGATAGAAATTCAAATCCGGCAAACAATGGAAAAATGACCAGGGAGGATATCCAGCCGTCGGCCTGAAGCGAACCATCGCTGAGAGTCCGCCAGTGCACAGCTAATCTGCCTGGACAGGCAAAAATTCCCCACAGGGCAAGTGCAATGCTTAATGCAAGAAGAGCAGTACGCACAGAATGCCAGTCTACAGTGTGCTGGCGGCGCAGCATGGTGAAAAAATCTTCCAGAGGAACGGGAGGAGTGCCATCTTTTTGACGGGAGTCATGACAGTGCATCAGGTCAGCGAGGGTCAGGCCCAGCACATCGGCCAGCGGCTCCAGCGTGTTGATGTCTGGCAGCCCGATGCCGCGTTCCCAGCGGCTGACGGCTTTATCCGTAACGTGAAGCTGCTGAGCCAGTTCGGCCTGCGTCATGTTCCGCTCCCGGCGCACTTGTGCAAGGAATGCACCAAATTCTTTTGCATCCATTCTGCTCACATCCTTTTCCACAGGATAACACAGGAATGTGGAAAACACAACCGACGAAACGTTTACCTGCCGGTCTGCAGAACAAAAAGGACGTGCTCCCTTGCGGGAACACGTCCTTTTTTATCGCTTCAGTATCAGGCGGAGACCAGCTTACAGCTGGGGGCCGGCAGAGACCAGAGCCTTACCGTGCTCGTTGCCCTCGTACTTCTTGAAGTTCTTGATGAAGCGGCTTGCCAGATCCTTGGCCTTCTCTTCCCACTGGGAAGCGTCAGCATAGGTGTCGCGAGGATCCAGAATGCCGGTGTCCACGCCGTTCAGCACGGTGGGAACCTCGAAGTCGAAGTAGGGGATCTTCTTGGTGGGCACATTGTTGATGTCGCCGTTCAGGATGGCATCGATGATGCCGCGGGTATCCTTGATGGAGATGCGCTTGCCGGTGCCGTTCCAGCCGGTGTTGACCAGATAAGCCTTGGCACCGCTCTTCTGCATCTTCTTGACCAGCTCCTCAGCATACTTGGTGGGGTGCAGCTCCAGGAAGGCCTGGCCGAAGCATGCGGAGAAGGTGGGGGTGGGCTCGGTGATGCCGCGCTCGGTGCCTGCCAGCTTTGCAGTGAAGCCGGACAGGAAGTAGTACTGGGTCTGCTCGGGGCTCAGGATGGAGACCGGGGGCAGAACGCCGAATGCGTCAGCAGACAGGAAGATGACGTTCTTTGCAGCGGGTGCAGAAGAAATGGGGCGGACGATGTTCTTGATGTGGTTGATGGGGTAGGACACACGGGTGTTCTCGGTAACGCTCTTATCAGCGAAATCGATGTGGCCCTCGGCATCCAGAGAGACGTTCTCCAGCAGAGCGTTGCGCTTGATGGCGTTGTAGATATCGGGCTCGGAGTCCTTATCCAGGTTGATGACCTTTGCGTAGCAGCCGCCCTCGAAGTTGAACACGCCATTGTCGTCCCAGCCGTGCTCGTCATCGCCGATCAGCAGACGCTTGGGATCGGTGGACAGGGTGGTCTTGCCGGTGCCGGACAGACCGAAGAAGATAGCGGTGTTCTCACCGTTCAGGTCGGTGTTGGCAGAGCAGTGCATGGAAGCCATGCCCTTCAGCGGCAGGAAGTAGTTCATCATGGAGAACATGCCCTTCTTCATCTCGCCGCCGTACCAGGTGTTCACGATGACCTGCTCCTTGCTGGTGATGTTGAACACAACAGCAGTCTCAGAGTTCAGGCCCAGCTCCTTGTAGTTCTCAACCTTGGCCTTGGATGCGTTGTAGACAACGAAATCGGGCTCAAAGTTCTCCAGCTCCTCAGCGGTGGGCTTGATGAACATGTTGGTGACGAAGTGTGCCTGCCATGCAACTTCCATGACAAAGCGGATGGCCATGCGGGTATCCTTGTTGGCACCGCAGAATGCATCCACCACGTACAGGCGCTTGTTGGACAGCTCCTTCTGAGCGATGGCCTTCACAGCAGCCCATGCTTCCTGAGAAGCGGGGTGGTTGTCGTTCTTGTACTCGTCGGAAGTCCACCACACGGTGTCCTTGGAGTTCTCGTCCATAACGATGAACTTGTCCTTGGGAGAACGGCCGGTGTAGATGCCGGTCATAACGTTCACAGCACCCAGCTCGCTGACCTGGCCCTTTTCGTAGCCTTCCAGACCGGGCTTGGTCTCTTCCTCGAACAGCTGCTCGTAGGAGGGGTTGTACACGATCTCAGTCGTGCCGGTAATGCCATACTTGGTAAGATCCAACTTTGCCATATTCGCTATACCTCTACTTTCGTTTGATCCATACGTCCTGTATAGGGCACAGCGTTTCCCGGCGGGCCGGGCGCTGCGCAGAAGGCTTGCAGTTTGTAAATGCAAATTCTCCTGTATACCATTATACATAAAAGCCTTGCAAAATCAATAAATAAACCGTGCTATTTGCAGAAAAGAAACAAATTTCATTAAGAAATTTAACTGCCTGAAACAATTTCAGGAAACAAAAGCAGGGGGCGAAACCTGAAAAAATAAGGTGGAAAGGCAGAAAAACAATTTTTTGATAAAATTTTGACGAGCTGGGATGCATGAAAAACCCGTGCACAAAAGCAACCCTTCCCACAAAACGGCGCGGCAGGGAAGGGCAGAACCGTTCCACAGCCCGATTTGTGCAAAATTTACGAGATTTTGACGATTTTCATGGCAAAGAAGCTTTGCCTGTGGTATACTGTATCTGACAAAAGGACAGCCCTGCTTTTTCTGTGTGCTGCATATAAAAAGGAAAAAGATCATGAAGACCATTTACATCCTGCTCACCCGGTCGGGTACCCTGCTTTCAAACCTCGTTTACGCCGTTACCGGTGCAAATTATACCCACGCTTCGCTGGCTTTTGACGAAGACCTGAGCTGCCTGTACAGCTCTACCCGCAAAAACGGCTATACCATGTTCCCGGCAGGGCCCAGCAGGGAATACCTGAACCGGGGCGTGTTCCGTCTGCGGGAGAACGTGCCCTGCGCACTGTATGCGCTGGATGTGAGCGATGAAGCCTACACCCGTGCCCGCCGCCGTGCCGAGCACATGATGGCCCACGGCAGACTTTACCAGTTCAACGTTATCGGTCTTGCGCTCTGCGGGATGCATATCCGCTGGAAGCGCCGCCGGCACTATTTCTGCTCCCAGTTCGTCAGCGAGGTGCTGGAAAAGAGCGGTGCCATGGAGCTGCCCAAGCACAGCACCCTGATGCACCCGAACGACTACACCCGGCTGGAAGAGCTGCGGTGCGTATACAAGGGTACACTGGCCGGCCTGCCGCAGCGCCAGCAGATGGAATTTGACCAGAACGATACGGTGATCGGCGTATATCTGGGGCTGGCGCTGGGCCTGTTCCACACCGGCGCGGCCCGGGTGCGGGAGATTTTTTGAAAAAATTGATTTTTTGTGTTGACAAAGCAGGCGTGCTATGCTAAAATAGCCAAGTCGGGAGCGAACACCCGATGCAAAATGGACGTATGGCCCGTTGGTCAAGCGGTTAAGACAGAGGCCTCTCACGCCTTTAACATCGGTTCGATTCCGGTACGGGTCACCATTTTATAGTAGTAAAACGGTCATGTGCCGTTTTATATAGATGCCTCTTTAGCTCAGTCGGTTAGAGCACCTGACTGTTAATCAGGGTGTCGCCTG
>ENA-OVFS01001624-OVFS01001624.1-human-gut-metagenome-genome-assembly--contig:-NODE-1624-length-13121-cov-10.522578_pt1 | contig 13121 bp, 10 predicted proteins | sample MGYA00237763_ERZ505405 | MGnify/ENA primary metagenome ERZ505405 (study PRJEB26158, sample SAMN06016401) | human gut metagenome | biome: human gut; feature: ankylosing spondylitis patient; material... | reverse complement strand
TCGGTGGAGCACAGGGTGGAGAAGATGGACGAGTAGCTTTTGGCGTGCACGGATTCCATGAAGGCGATGTTGGTGTACACGGCCTCCTCGTGCGGGGTGAGCGCGTCCGGAATCAGGGAGACGGCGCCGACCGTGCCCTGGATGGTGTCAAGCAGGGTCAGGCCGGTGAAGACGCGCATGGTGAGCGTGTGCTCGTCCTCGGTCATCTTCTGCCAGCTGGGGATGTCGTTGGAGACGGGGACTTTTTCGGGCAGCCAGAAGTTGCCGGTCAGGCGGTCCCAGACCTCAAGGTCTTTCTCGTCTTCGAGGCGGTTCCAGTTGATTGCGGAGACGCGGTCGATGAGTTTCAGCGGTTTGCGCGGAATGGAGATAGGTGCCATGAGTAGTGTTCCTTTTACTCGTTGTCGTTATCGTCGTTGGATTTGTTTTCGAACTCCTCCGGCGCGGTCAGCCGGAGCAGTGCTCTATAGACGGTTCGTGACATTGTTGGTTCCTTAGATGGTGGAGCCCCCCTCAGTCCGCTTCGCGGCCAGCTCCCCTCTCTGAGGGGAGCTGTCGGCGTTAGCCGAGTGAGGGGAGTAACAACGGCTCTCTGGTTGTTCAATGCGTGCGGAGACCGCCGTCTGAGGCCGAAGGCGTACGAAGGTACGTCGAGTGCCGAAGAAAGGCGGTATACGCTCCCTCGAACGATCAGAGCATGCAGGAGACGCAGCCTTGGACTTCAGTGCCTTCCAGGGCTTGCTGGCGGATGCGGATGTAGTAGAGGGTTTTGATGCCCTTGCGCCAGGCGTAGATCTGGGCCTTATTGAGGTCGCGGGTGGTGGCGGTGTCCGGGAAGAACAGCGTCAGCGACAGTCCCTGATCCACGTGCTGGGTGGCCTCGGCGTACGTGTCGACGATGGCCTTCCAGCCGATCTCGTAGGCGTCCTTGTAGTACCCGAGGTTGTCGTTGGTCATGTAGGCGGCCGGGTAGTAGACGCGCCCGAGCTTGCCTTCCTTGCGGATCTCGATCTTGGAGGCGATCGGGTGGATCGACGAGGTGGAATGGTTGATGTACGAGATCGAGCCGGTGGGCGGCACGGCCTGCAGGTTCTGGTTGTAGATGCCGTCCTTCAGAATCGCGTCGCGCAGGGCCTCCCAGTCGGCCGCAGTCGGGATCGCGATGCCGTACTGTTCGAACAGCGCACGGACCCGTTCGGTGCGCGGAGTGAGCGAACGACGACCATCGGTGTACTTGTCGAAGTAGTTGCCCTGGCCGGCCGGCTTGGCGTAGTCGCTCGTAGCGAAGCTGGCGAACGTGCGGCCATGCTCCACGGCGAGCGCGTGCGAGGCACGGTAGGCGTGGTAGGCCACGGTCATGAAGTACATGTCGGTGAAGTCGAGGCCCTCTTCAGAACCGTACTGGATGCCTTCGCGGGCCAGGAAGCCGTGCAGGTTCATCTGGCCGAGACCGATGGCGTGGCCCTCCTCATTGGCGCGGCGAATCGAAGGCACCGCGTTGATGCTGGTGTGCTCGGCCACCGAGGTGAGTGCGCGGATCGCCGTCTCCACCGTGTGGCCCAAGCCGCCATCCATCGTCTTAGCGATGTTGAGCGAACCCAGATTGCAGGAGATGTCGCGGCCGACATGCGCATACGTGAGGTCCTCGTTGTATGCGCTCGGCTCCTGAACCTGCAGGATTTCCGAGCACAGGTTGGACATGGTCACGCGACCTTCGATCGGGTTCGCGCGGTTGACCGTGTCCTCGAACACGATGTACGGGTAGCCGGATTCGAACTGCAGTTCGGCGATGGTGGTGAAGAACTTACGGGCGTCGATGTAGGTCTTCTTGATGCGGTCGTCGGCCACCATCTCGTCATAATGCTCGGTAACGGAGATGTCGGCGAACGGCTTGCCGTACACGCGCTCCACGTCGTACGGGCTGAACAGGGCCATCTGGGCCTTCTGTTTGGCCAGTTCGAACGTGATGTCCGGAATCACCACGCCAAGAGCCAGCGACTTGATGCGGATCTTCTCGTCCGCGTTCTCTCGCTTGGTATCCAGGAAGCGCAGGATATCAGGGTGGTGGGCGTTGAGGTACACCGCGCCCGCGCCCTGACGTGCGCCGAGCTGGTTGGCATAGGAGAAGGAGTCCTCCAGCAGCTTCATGACCGGAATCACGCCGCTGGACTGGTTCTCGATGTGCTTGATCGGGGCGCCGAGCTCGCGCAGGTTGCTCAGCAGCAGGGCCACGCCACCGCCGCGCTTGGAGAGCTGGAGGGCCGCGTTGATGCCGCGCGAAATCGACTCCATGTTGTCTTCGATGCGCACCAGGAAGCAGCTGACCGGTTCGCCACGCTGGGCCTTGCCGAGGTTCAGGAAGGTCGGGGTGGCGGGCTGGAAGCGGCCGGCAAGCATTTCGTCGGCGTATTCGATGGCCTGCTGCTCATTGCCGGCGGCGAGCTCCAGGGCCACAGCGGCGCAACGCTGCGGGAAGTCCTCAAGATAGAGGCGACCATCGAACGTCTTGAGCGCGTAGGACGTGTAGAACTTGAACGCACCAAGGAAAGTGCCGAACTCAAAGCCGGCGGATTCCACGTGCTCGTAGATGCGGTCGAGGAATTCAGCGGAGTACTGGTTGAAGACCGCAGGGTTGTAGTACTGGTTGCTGATCAGGTATTCGAGACGCTCGGCGGTGGAGGCGAACCGCTTGCTGTTGGTGGCCACGTGCCCTGTCACGTATTCGCGTTCGGCGGCCTTGTCTTTGTCGAACTGGATCTTGCCGTCGGCGTCATAGAGGTTGAGCATCGCGTTGAGCGCGTGGTAATCGTGCGCCGGGTCGTACTGTTCCGCTGCGGTGTCGGCAGTATTGTCGAGCGGCAGGCCGGTGGCGGTGAGGTCAGTCATTGGAAATCCTTGGAATATGGCAGAAGTGTGTTTACTCAGACAGTTGCTCCCCTCAGTCAACTTCGTTGACAGCTCCCCTCGGAGAGGGGAGCCAATACCTCGAGGGGGTCAAGATTTACTGTTCGGTGAAGAAGCGGACGAGGCCGTTTCGCACGGCGGCAGTGTCTTCCGGGGTGCCCATGAGTTCGTAACGGTAGAGGTAGGGCACCTTGCATTTGGCGGCGATGATGTCTCCGGCGGCACAGTAGGCCTCACCGAAATTGGTGTTGCCTGAGGCGATGACGCCGCGAATCCACTCGCGGTTGGCTGGATCGTTGAGGAAGCGTTTGACCTGAATCGGCACTGCTTTCTTGACCACGCCGCCACCATAGGTGGGCACCATGATGACGTACGGTTCGCGGACGTTTAGCGCCGGGTCGGCGGCCCGCAACGGGATGCGGTAGACGTTGATGCCTTCGTCCTGCAAACGGCATCCGGCCACGAACCGTGCGGTGTTTTCGGAGGCCGACGAGAAGTAGACCAATGCGCCGATCGTCTTGCCTTCGGCCGCGAATTCGGGCTGGCTCAGACTCACGCGGACACCGTGGCGGCGGCGCGGTTGTCGGCGGCCACCTGCTGGGCGACTTCGCGAATCAGGTCGGGGCGGTAGCCGGTCCAGGAGTTGTCCGGCGTGATGACCACCGGAGCCTGCTGGAAACCGGCGGCCTGCAGCTGCTCAAGGGTGGAGGGGTTCTGCGTCAGGTCCACGGTTTCAAACGGCACACCCAGCTTGGTGAGCTGGCGCTTGGTGGCATCGCACTGCGGGCAATGCGGCTTGGTGAACACGGTGACGGTCATGGCGACTCCCCTTGATGTGGTTCTGATGAACAGTGAAGCGAAGGCCATATTACAGCGGTGTGATTTGAAATCAAGGCACTATATGTAGTGGCGCGTGTCACATAACAAACCTAGATATAGGGTTTTTCGTTGATATTCCGCCATTCCCATGCACCCCCGAAAATCGGCGTGCAGCGACCCGCCCAATCACATGTGGCATTGTTCACATTTGCGTTTGAACCGCTCTTCGACTGATCCTCAACCGCCCTGCAACCGCCATCTTGAGTTTCGAGGGGCTGTTTTGACCCTTTCCGGAGATCTATCTCCGTTTCGAGGGGCTGGTACTCAAGTAAGCGCATCCCCAAAATGGCGGAATGACGGTGGGGCGAAGCCGTTTATACCCGTGTTCTAGCGGGCCACCAGCCCCTCGAAACGGGAGTAAACCTCTACGGAAGGCCAAATCAGCCCCTCGAAGCGGAGAACGGATACCTCGGCACCCCGTGTGGAGCCAGAAGGCCCGGCCGGATGTCCAAACGAGCATCCGGCCGGGCCTTAAAAGTAGTTGTTCAGTTATCAGAATCGATGCGGCGCGATACTACTCCGCGTCTTTACGGCTCCAACAGATCTTCGATGCGGCAGCCAAGCGTGCGGGCCAAAGCGAGCACGGTGGAGACGGCAGCTTTGCCAAGGTCTTTGCGGCGCTGCTCGTACATTTGGATGGAGCGCAGGGTAACGCCGGAGCGGCGGGCCAGCCCGGATTGGCTGAGTCCGGCGCGCACGCGGATCGTGTGCAGCCGGGAGTCGCCCTCGGTGCGATTATGGGCGGCCCGCTCGTCGTACACGTCGACGAATCGGCTTTCGTCGGCTTCGTGCAGAGTCGGGTGCAGTCGCACGATATCGTCGAGCGACAGCACATCGAGAATGTCCGAGAACCGCACTCCCCTGGCCCATTGGCAGTATGCGAGCGCCCAGCCGCCCCAGTATTCGGGTGTTGCGCCGGTGCGCAGTGCGACGGGCGGCATATCGATAATGCGAGCCCAGCCGGTTTGCCGCATGATTTCGGCCACCAGCTCCTCGCCGGACATGCCACACACGTATTTGGGCGTGCCTCGCCCGAAAAGCGCGGCCGCCTCGGAGGTGGCGAAGAAGTCCATGAATAGGCCGACCGGCAACCCGCAATCGTTCAGCGCATAATCGAAGGCGCCGGCCAAGTTGGCCATGGCGTCCGGCAAGTATGTCTCATCATAGGCGGGGATCATCGTTGGTCACTTTCTCGCGGATGATGTCGCGCATGAACAGGCCGTCGAGATCGGCTTCAGCGCTGTTGCGACGGTAGGCTTCACGAGCTGTGCGGTCGCGCTCGTTGCGCAATACGTGGTAGGTCGAAGCGCGGGCGATTTCGCAGCCTTGGAACCGCAGTGCCGCGAATGCCTGAGGACTGGCGAGTACGATCTGCTTGCCGAGCTCGCCCAACCACATCGCCTCAGCGAGTTGGTCGATGGAAATCGCGTTATTGACAAAAGCGCGGGCGAACGAGAAATACGAATCGTCGGCACGATATCCGACGATGACGTCAGCCTGACTGGCATCCGGCAGAAACACTTGTTTCAGATATTCGATGCCTTGCGCGGCGACGGCGGTGGTCGGCTGGAAACGACGGTTTTCGACCAGCAGGGCCAACCAGTTCAGGATGGTGTAGGGCAACTGGGACAGGTCCAGGAAGGTGAGCCCGTTGGTGGCCAATGTGTACCGATTCGCGAAACCGTCATCCAGTCCCGCGCACGCCCATTCCTTGGCCAGCTCGACGCTGCGCGTGCAATAGAATCCGCGGCCATAATCGTTGTTCGGCTTGACCAGCCCGTATTCAGGATGCTTGATGACATGCGAAGAGCCATGCCACAGTTCGATCGATGCGGTCTCCATTGGCCGGCTCCTTCTCTCTCTCCTTACATATTCTTGATTATATCACTGTGGTGATAGTCATAAGGGAAATACGAGATGAAAAATACCGCTGTATACGTTCGTACACAACGTGAAATGTATACGAACGTATACAACACTGATGTCCGGAGTCATGCTCCGCAGTGGCGCAGCGGACGCGCCACTACAATCGGAATATGGGACTGAAGACGTGGAAGAAGTGGACGGACTGGCCGCTGATGGTGCTGTCCGTGGTGTTTCTGGTGGTGTATTCGTGGGAAATTCTCTCCCGCACGCATATCGCGCTGTGTGAAACCGTCATCAACGTGATCTGGGTGGTGTTCGTCGTCGATTATGTGGTCTCGCTGTGGTTGGCCGACGATCGCTGGCGGTGGTTCAAGCACAACCTGTTCACGCTGCTGACCATCGCGCTGCCGATGCTCCGGCCCTTGCGACTGTTGCGTTTGCTGACCGTGCTGCACGTGCTGAACCGCACCTCCGGCATGGCGGTGCGCGGGCGCATCACCGTATACGCGGTCGGCGCGGTGGGAATGCTCATGTACGTGGGCGCGCTGGCCGTGTATTCCGTGGAGCGCGGGGCGTCCGGATCCACGATCACCGACTTCGGCACGGCGTTGTGGTGGGCGTTCGTGACCGTGACCACCGTGGGATATGGCGACTTCTCGCCGGTCACCTTCCAAGGCAAGATCATTGCGGTGGTGCTGATGTTCACCGGCATCGCGTTGATCGGTATTGTGACGGCCACGCTGGCCTCGTGGATCGTGGATCAGGTCAATCTGGAGACGGATCGGCGCGAGGACGCTCGGGAGAAGGAAGTGGCCAAGGAAGCCGCGCAAGAGGCTATTGCAACATCAGCCAATCCCGAAATCGACCTATTGCGCGAGGAAGTGCGTGAGCTGACCGCTACGGTAGCCGGTCTGCGCACCGAACTTGAGCGACGTTGATTGGCGAAGCGGGACAAACAACGATTCTGCCAAGAAGGTCCGCGTCAGTTGTTGTCACCGCGGATTGCGGCAGAATCATTGTCGCCACGGCTGTTTTCTTCAGTCGGCTCAACCCAACTTTTGATAATTTTTATTTTTTTGATATTTTTGATAATTTTTATTTTAGGTTGATTCAGCGAGGAGGCGGTCCACATGAAGGCAAAGGAAAACCCATTCAAGCCAACGGCAGGAGGGGAACCGCCCCTGCTCATCGGCCGAGGCAAAGTTATCCGCGATTTCGAGAAAGGTCTCGATAACGGAGTCGGTGCCCCAGGGCGCATTATGCTCGTCACCGGCGCTCGTGGAACCGGAAAAACCGTGATGCTCACTGTGTTCGGAGACCGGGCCAAAGCGCGCAGATGGGATGTCATCGAAGAAACGGCCTCTGCCGGACTATGCGAACGCCTTGTTGATGCCTTACGAACCGGGCGAGGGGCCCTTGACCACCTCACTATCCGACCATCGTTGACTTTTGCTGGAGCGGGCATCGGCCTCGGAGAAGCCGAACTATCCCCGAAGCGTATGCCCGAAACGTTGAGAAGTGCCATTGCCGGACGGTTGGATGCGCTTGAGAAGCGCCATGCTGGGTTGCTTATCACCATTGATGAGACTCAAGCGGCTGAGCGATCCGACATGATTGCCATCGCCACTGCCATACAGCATCAAATCAGGGAACGACGCAATATCGCCATCGTGTTCGCCGGTCTCCCACAGATGATTTCTGATTTGTTCAATGACGAAGTCATCACGTTCCTACGTCGCGCGAAAACGAACATACTCACAGATATTCCTCTTGATGAAGTGCGCGATGCTTTCGCCACAACATTCCGCGCCTCCGGCATGTCCATCACCGACGCTCAATTAAGCACTGCAGCCAATGTGACAGCCGGATACCCCTATATGATTCAACTGGTTGGCTACCATATCTGGGATGCCGCAGACATGCGGGACTCGGATACCATCATCGACGCTGATGTTACGGCAGGTATCGAGGAAGCACGTATTGACCTTGATAACGCCGTGTGCATCCCGGAGTTGCAAGGCTTATCCAAAAACGACCGTGAGTATCTCGAAGCCATGGCAGCGTCAGATGGTCCCTCTCCCACCGTGAATGTTGCACAGCGCATGGGCAAAACGCCTAACTATGCCGCCACCTACCGCAAACGCCTCCTTGACGCCTTCGTTATCCGCGAAACAGAACGAGGCGAAGTCGATTTTGCCGTGCCCTTCCTGCGCGAATACTTGCGTCGGAATCAGTAATCGGCACAATGCACAGTATCGATATATTCCGTTCCATATAATGACTTTTCGCATTCAGATACACAATGGACGGCCTGTTGAGTAGCACTCAGCAGGCCGTCCATTCTATTTAGCTATTCAGTTATCGGAGACACACCTCAGGCCTTGACCGGAGCGTCAGCGGGAGCCGATGCCGCCGCGGCCAGTTTGCGGCGCTTGAGGTACTTCATGATGGTCAGGACCATGCCGCGGAAGCCCCACTCGCCACGCAGGACAGTGTTGAGCAGTCCGGAGTGGGAACCGCCCCACTCCATACCGATGTAGTTGAAGGCGCTCATCACGGCACCCGCGCCGCCCTGCTTGACGCTCATCTCGAAGGGCTTCAGGTAGATCTCGCGAATCGACTGCTCGTTGGCCCAGGTGGCGAGCTCGCTCAGTCGGTTGGTCTCCTGGTCGTTCAGCGCGAAGTGCTTCATGAAGGCGTACACGCCCTTGGCCTGAGCGCCAGCGACCTGCTGGGAGGCCATCACGCCGAACAGGTAGCCGTCTTCGGAGAAGTATTCGAAGGTACGACCGGCGAAGTCGCGGCATTCGAATCTGATATCGTTATCGATTCGATCAGCGGCTCACGATACTGCCCTTGCATCGCTGTGCCACTGTTGAATGTGCCCGGCTGGCTCACCTTTGGGTCACCGCCGACACATCCTTGATGCCGATGGTTATAGAGTCGCAAATTCACGACTGGCGCACCTGCCCACGCACCTATCCTGTCATTTCGAGCGCATAATTTGCTACCACATCCGGTCAGGGCAATCGACCTTAATGGCGTAAACGGCACTTCTCAATACGTAAACGGCATTTATTCTTGGCTCCCCTCTCAGAGAGGGGAGCCAAGAAATATCAAGCTCGGCCTCCCAGGAGAGAGCCAGAATAATGCACCAGCAAGGCATTAGGATGGAGGGCATGAGCGATTTGAACGCGTTGAATCTTGAGTCCGGCGAAGTGGTTGGTGGGTATACGCTGATCTCCCGGCTCGGCTCAGGAGCTATGGGGTCGGTGTGGCGGGTGCGCGACGACGGCGGCACCACCTATGCCATGAAGATTCTGCGCGACTCCCTGACCGACGAGTCAGTGGCAGGCTCCGGCTCTGCGTCCACGGCCCTGCACGACCCCGACCTCAAGCCCGATGTCACGCCGCGCGAGCGCCTGCGGCGCGAGGCCATGGCCTTGAAGAAGGTCAATCATCCGGGTGTGTGCGGCATCGTGGATATGGAACTCGACGATACGTTGGCGTTCATCGTCACTGAACTCATCGAGGGCAAGAATCTTAAGGATGATGTGGCCGCCAATGGCCGGTATGTGGGCGACGATCTGGAACGCTTGGCCCGCAAGCTCATCGAAGCCACCAAAGCCGTACATGCGGCCGGCATCGTCCATCGCGACATCAAACCCACCAATGTGATGGTGTCGGCCGCCGGACCGGTATTGGTCGATTTCGGTATCGCGATGGGCGAGGGCGAAAGTCACGTGACCCGCACCGGCCTAGTGATGGGTACACCCGGATTCATCGCACCCGAGATTATTGACGGTGCCGAATCCGACGACGCCACCGATTGGTGGTCGGTGGCGTCCGTGCTCGCTTTTGCCGCAACCGGCGCGCCTGTGTTCGGCACCAAGCCGATGATGGCGGTACTTGAGCGCGAGGCCTCGGGCAACGCGAATCTTTCCGGACTACCGGCCGGCACATTGGCTGCCTTCCGTTCTGCACTGGACCCGGATCGCAGGGATCGTTGCACGCCGGATCAATTGCTGAATGCCATCGCCTTGGATGCGTTGAATCCCAACGCTTGGCAGGGCGAGCAGACGGGACCGTTCGCCGCGGGAGCCGTGGCTGGACAACCGGCTGCGATCGTTGCCGAAGCCGCGGAGGCGATGCCCCCTTTTGGCGCGGCCGGCGGCGTTGACCGCAATAATCCCCGAACCATCTGGCGCGCGGCCGAGGAAGCCGCTGAGGCTCCCACCATGGCCGTGTTCTCCGGCAATAAGGGCGATAACGGCGATGGCGAAACCGTCGTATTCTCGCCGGCTGGCGCCGCTACCGCCACGCTGCCCTTAGCCGATATGCCGCCACGTCCGCCGGCCGGTGCGGAGCAGGCCACGCAACTGTTGCCCGACGCTGCTGCCGATTTCACCGACGACGCCGGCACACAGGTACTCACCGGCGCGACCACACCGATGCCGGACCAAACCACGCCGCTGGCCGAGCGCACCACACCAATGACCAACACCGATTCGACTCCGGCCCCGACCACGCCGCTGGCCGAGCGCACCACCGTACTCCCCACGCCGCAGCCGTCATCATTCCCCCCGTCCGGCACCGCCCAGAGCAGCTGGGATCCCGCAAGCAACCAGCCCACAGCGGTGGACCCCGCCATTCGCCCGGCATTGCAGCGCATCATCGACCAAACCGCCCAAGCGGCCCCCACCGAAACCATGGTCCAAAATCCTCCCATGCCCAATCCGGTGGACGTGAAGCGAGGGGAATATCTGCAGCGCGGCACCCTGCCATTGATCCTGCTGGCGGCGCCGCTGGCGGCACTGGCGGCAAATGCTCCGCTCGTGGCCATCATCGCGGCCACTGCGTTGTTGTGGCTACTGCTCACCCTGGCCTATAACACCGAACCCCAGCTTGAGCGCGAGGGCAAACGCGGCGGCGAGCGCAAAAACTCCGATTCGTGGATTCGCGTGGCGACTTTTCCCTGGCATCTGGTCAAAGCCCTGCTGCTGGCCATTCCCCGCATACTGCTGCTAGTCATCATCTATATGGCGGGAACCGCCGTGGCCACCGCGGCTCTGGCACTGCCCGTTCACACCATCTCCTGGTATTTCACCGCGGATTGGGGTATTCCGGTGCCGTTGCTCAATGATGTGCCGTTCTCCGCTTCCGGGCTGGCGCTGGGCGGTTTCATGGCCATCGGCTGGCTGGTCACTGTGTTCGCCCCACAGTCGATGATGATTCGGCTGGGGGGCGGCGTACTGCGCGGGCTCAAACACAGTCGCCCGGCGGGCGCCCCATCCACCGAAGTGGGTGGGGCTCCACCTGCTCCAGTGGCGCCGGCGCCCAAGGGCGGCGGGCGCGGCACCGTGCTGTTCACCATATGGGCCATCATCACCGTGGCCTTGTGCGCGATGCCGATTCTGGGCATGCCGATCAACTGGATGCCGTTCGCCTAGAGCGGGGCGGAATCTCACACATCAGCCATCCGCACACATGGCCGTTGTGTATCCGATACGTTCGTTCCGTCACACTTTTACAGGGAATTCACCTCAGATCAGCTCTGGGCGCAGTCCTCCTCAGGCCCGGTCATTATGATGGGGCCCAAACATTGAAGCGATTGCAAGGGGATAGCTATGTCAGATCCGAAGCGTCAGGCCAAGCGTGCCACACGCGCTGAGCGCCGAGCGGCCGAGGAGGCCGCCCAGCAGGCACGGGCCGAGCAGGCGGCTAAGGAACGTAAGCAGCAGACCATCATCGGCTGCATTGTGGTGGCCATTATTGTGGTGCTGGTGGCCATCGCTGGATTCGCCGTATACAAGGCTATGCGGCCGTCCAACACCAGCAGCAGTAGCCAGCAAAGCAACATGACCGTGGACGAGGCCTATAGCAAGCTCAAGAAAGTCAGTACCCAGCCGGCTAACGCCGACGACAAGGCCGGCTTCGTAATCTCCAACAAAGGGTATGGCCAGAAAGCCGAGGGGGCTCCCACCGTATCCATCTACATGGAACCGCTGTGCCCCGGCTGCGCCTCGGTGAACCGCCAACTCGACCCGACGCTCGTCAAGCTGATGAACGCAGGCCAGCTCAACATCGATTTGCACTTCCTCAATTTCCAGAACAACAAGAGCTCCGACAACTACTCCAACCGCGTGTTCAACGGTGCCATCTACATTGCCGAGCATGATGACGATCCCGACCACCTCATGAGCTACCTCTCCAACATCTACGCTGAGGATTTCCAGCCGGGCGAATTGTCCAATTACGAGCCGGTAAACAACGCCAAGCTGGAGAAGCAGGCCGTCAAGGCCGGCGTGAGCGAGGATGTGGCCGCCGCGGCGTTCAGCGGCAAGAACGAATACCTCGACTGGCTCACCGCCTCCAACAACTACACGATCCTGCGCCCCGAACTGTTCAACAGCTCCGGCGCCTTCTCCTCCCCCACACTCACCATCAACGGCGAATACTGGGATCTGAAGCAGCTCACGCTGGCGGACACGAATATGGTGGACGGCTTCCTCAAGTCCATTGGGCTGGATGCTGACCAGGTAGGCGTGGAAGGCAAAATGCCATCCATCGGTGCCAGCGGAAAGCCGATTTCGGTCGCCTCCTGATGCTGCGTGGCCGAATAAGTTGACGCCGCGACATATGCAATACCGCCTGCGGCTCGGCTTAGATTGACCACTCGGGAAGTACCGGTATACTAGTCATTTGTTCGCAACGATTTACGCGTTAAGAACAATCGCCTCTTTAGCTCAGATGGCCAGAGCGGCCGCCTTGTAAGCGGCAGGTCGTCGGTTCGATCCCGACAAGAGGCTCGACGCGTAGAAAAGTGGCGTATTATATGATACGTAGATTTTTCTACGCATATAATTCTTACCTTGGGTAAGTACTCCAGGAGCCTTCCCCCAACTATGGGCTTCCTGGAATGAGGGCGGAGCGTCCCCCAACCAGCTCCGCGCCTTCAGGGGGGCGGGAACATCCCCTTCTCTCCCGCCCCCTTTTTCTTTTCTTTTTTGAGCTCAGAACAATCTGACGAGCAGGAATGGTGACGGTGGCCGGTGAAACCGCAGTACGGGCCGGAACAACCGTTACGATGGGTGGCGTAATCGTTCATCCAGCAGGAAGAGTATGGCAATGGCACGGCGTTGGACCCCGCAGCGGTTTGTTACACTGCGTCGCATCCGCGTAATCGCCTGTATCGCGGCGACCAGTATCGCGCTGGCTGGATCATTCGCGTTCACCGCGCGTAAATCCGTGGCCCTGAACATCAACGGGCAAACCACCCAAGTCACCACATATGCGATGACGGCTACCCGTCTTCTGGAGGAACAAGGGGTGGATATCAAGACCCACGATATCGTCACTACCTCGTCCGGCGACCAACTCGCCAATCATGCCGTGGTCACCGTACAGTCCGCCTACCAGACCACCATCAACATCGACGGCACCGCCGTGCCGTTCTGGACCGTGGCCACCAG
>ENA-OVFS01001621-OVFS01001621.1-human-gut-metagenome-genome-assembly--contig:-NODE-1621-length-13155-cov-2.833740_pt1 | contig 13155 bp, 9 predicted proteins | sample MGYA00237763_ERZ505405 | MGnify/ENA primary metagenome ERZ505405 (study PRJEB26158, sample SAMN06016401) | human gut metagenome | biome: human gut; feature: ankylosing spondylitis patient; material... | reverse complement strand
CAGGATTTTTCGGTGTTTCACCACTTTCATTATGGTGGCGTGGTTTATGATGAGAACGACGGCGGTGACGATGCTCTCCTCCATTTTCCCCTTCCTCAAGTTTTTCAGGCTTAGGAAGCAAGGCCTTGATTGAGGCATCGATACGTCCTTTTTCATCGATTTTGATAATCTTAACAGTTACCGTACCCCCAACTTTAACCACATCTTCGACATGCTCAGTACGTTCCCAAGCTAGTTCTGAGATGTGGATGAGAGCATCTGTCTTATTGAAAAGGTGGACGAAGGCACCGAACTTTTCAATACGGACAACGGGTACAGTGTAAACTTCTCCAACCTTAGCTTCACGTACAAGATCAGAGATGATAGTTTTAGCACGGTTAATGGCATCCTGATCACTAGAGAAAATCTGAACAAGACCTTCTTCATCAATATCAATAGTGACACCAGTCTCAGCGATAATCTTGTCAATAGTTTCGCCACCTTTACCGATGACAACCTTGATCTTGTCAACAGGAATCTGAATACTGTCAATCTTAGGTGCTGTTGGTGCCAATTCTGGACGTGGCTCAGCGATTGCTGACTCAATAACATCAAGAATTTCAAAACGAGCTACCTTTGCCTGAACCAAAGCCTCTTCGAGAATGGCCGGTGTAATACCCGAAATCTTAATATCCATCTGAAGAGCTGTAATTCCTTGACGTGTACCAGCTACCTTAAAGTCCATATCTCCAAAATGATCTTCCAAACCTTGAATATCAGTTAGGACAGTGTAGTTAGTACCATCTGAGATAAGTCCCATGGCAATACCTGCAACAGGTGCCTTAATCGGTACACCACCAGCCATAAGCGCCAAGGTTCCTGCACAAATAGAAGCTTGTGATGAAGAACCATTTGACTCCAAGACTTCGGCTACCAAACGGATCGCATAAGGGAACTCTTCAACACTTGGGAGAACCTGAGCAAGGGCACGTTCACCCAAGGCTCCGTGACCAATTTCACGTCGACCTGGTGCACCATAACGCCCTGTCTCACCCACTGAATACTGAGGAAAATTATAGTGGTGAAGGAAACGTTTCTTATACTCTGGATCCAAACCATCAACAAGTTGTGTATCACTCATAGGTGCCAAAGTCAAAACTGACAAGGCTTGAGTTTGACCACGTGTAAAGAGACCTGAACCATGAACCTTAGGAAGAAAGTCAATCTCTGCGTCCAAAGGACGGATTTCATCCACACGACGACCATCTGGACGAACCTTGTCTTCTGTAATCAAACGACGCACTTCAGCATGTTCCATCTGCTCAAGGATTTCTGCTACATCACGCAGAATAGTTTCCTTATCCTCATCTTCCGCAAAGCGTTCTTGATAAGAAGCGAGGACTTCTTCTTTTACAGCCTGAGTTGCTGCTTCACGCGCCAGTTTTTCTTCCACCTGAACAGCCTTAGCTAATTGATCATAATAAGCTGTTTCGATTTCGACTTTCAAATCAGCATCAACTTGTAGAAGTTCAACCTCAGCCTTTTCCTTGCCAACAGCTGCAACGATATAATTTTGGAAATCAACCAACTCTTGAATAGCCTCATGTCCCTTCAAGAGTGCTTGCAACATAATATCCTCAGACAATTCCTGGGCACCTGACTCTACCATATTGATAGCTTCCTTGGTACCTGCCACTGTCAAATCTAAAAGTGAAACTTCCTTATCCGCTGCACTTGGGTTGATGATGAAATCTTCTGCAGCATAGGCCACTTGAACCCCAGCAATCGGACCATTGAAAGGAATATCAGAGATAGAAAGAGCTAAAGAACTCCCAAACATAGCCGCCATCGGAGCACTAGCATTCTCATCATAAGAGAGGACGGTGTTAATGACTTGAACTTCGTTACGAAAGCCCTCCGCAAACATAGGACGAATAGGACGGTCAATAAGGCGAGCAGTCAAAGTGGCATCTGTTGAAGGACGACCCTCACGCTTATTAAAGCCACCCGGGAACTTACCAGCTGCATACATTTTTTCCTCATAATTAACCTGTAAAGGAAAGAAATCTGCAGTTGCCATCTTTTTAGACATAACAGCTGTTGATAATACAGTTGTATCTCCATAACGCACGACGACAGCACCATTAGCCTGCTTGGCTACCTGCCCAACTTCAACGACAAGCGGGCGTCCTGCAAAGGTCATCTCAAAAGTTTGTTTAGCCATGTTTGATCCCTCTTTTTATCCATGACCAGCCCTTAAAAAAACGAACCGGTCAACTTTATGTCATTCATTTGATATAACTTTCATTTTACCATAATATAGTCAAAAATGGCAGAGCTCCAGCATAAGTTAGCGCCTAAGTCTCCCTTTCTCTCAGATATTTAAGTCGTTTTGTGATATAATAAACACTTATGAGAGACAAAGGAATGACTATGAAAAAATTACAACACATCATTATGATTGCCTTAATCTTACTAGGCCTAGTAACACCTGCTCTAGCACAAGAACAGACAGATAACTTCAATGTTTCTGCTAAACATGCGATTGCTATCGAAGGACGCCACTACCCCTGATGGTGTGGCTTCAATGACTAAAATCCTAACAGCCTACATGGTCTATAAAGCAGTTGACCAAGGAAAAATTACCTGGGACACTGAAGTAGATATTTCAGACTATCCTTTCAACTTAACCGTTGATTCAGAAGTTTCAAATGTCCCACTAGATTCCCGAAAATACACTGTTAAACAGCTCCTGGATGCCACCCTCATTTCCAGCGCTAACAGTGCTGCTATTGCTCTAGCTGAAAAAATCTCAGGATCAGAGAGTGCCTTTGTTGACACTATGACAGCCCAACTTAAAGAATGGGGCATTACAGATGCTAAATTATTTAACGCTTCTGGCCTAAACAATAAATACCTTGGGGATAACCGCTATCCTGGCTCTAAAGCAGATCACGAAAATACTATGAGCGCTCTAGATGTTGCCATTATTGCAGACCACCTCATCAAAGACTATCCTCAGGTACTTGAAATCACCAAGCAAACCGAAACTGATTTCGAAGGTGACAACAAATTAACGACGCACAACTACATGTTGGAGGGGCAAGACAACTACCGTGAAGGCGTTGATGGACTCAAGACTGGAACAACCGAGCTTGCAGGGGCATCCTTTGTAGCCCACGCCAATGAAAATGGCATGAGTTTAATTACCGTTGTTATGAATGCGGACAATGGCGGAGAAGATGAAGCAGCCAGATTCACGGCCACAAATGAGTTGCTAGATTATGTGACTCAAAACTGGAAAATCAAAACCCTCAACACCAAGGGACAAATCGTCAAGAAAAATGATATTAAGGTAGCCGATGGAGACAGTCAAACCATCTCTGCTAAACTCGAGTCAGACCTTACAGTCGTTCAAAAAATAAACAGCAAAAATGATGCTGTTAAAATCAAAGCAAAAACTATAACAGCCCCTATCAAAAAAGGTGACACTATTGGAACAGCGACCTTTGATGATAAGGATCTCGTTGGAACAGGTTACATCTCTGATCCACCTCAAATTTCTGTAACAGCTAACCAATCTATCAAGAAAAGTTTCTTCTTAAAAGTTTGGTGGAACCATATCGTTAATTTCTTTACAGGAAACAAGTAAACACAAAACTACCTTTTAGATATCAAAAGGTAGTTTTATCTTGCTTTAAAAATTATTCTTGTAAGTAAAAGCTCCTTCTCAACACCTTAAGTTCCTCTCAAAATGTGGTATAATAAATATCCAAAACACATGAAGGAACAAACCATGAAAAAACTGATTACGCTTATGATGACCTTCTTACTCTGTCTGGGAAGCGTAGCCCCTGCTTTTGCAGCAGATAAGAAAAAAGGATATAATGCCGCAGCCAAACATGCCATCGCTGTCGAAGCTAATACTGGCAAAATTTTATACGAAAAAGATGCAACCACCTCTACGGGGATTGGCTCTATTACCAAGCTTCTAACAGCCTATATGGTTTATAAAGCGGTAGATCAGGGAGACCTCAAGTGGAACAGCAAAGTTGACATTTCTGACTACCCCTTTGAACTAACTGTCAGTACCGGAGTATCTAATATTCCACTAGACGCCCGCAAATACACTGTCAAACAACTTCTTGACGCAACTCTTATTTCCAGTGCCAACAGTGCATCTATTGCTCTAGCCGAGGAAATCGGAGGAACCGAAAGTAAGTTTGTCGACATGATGAAAGCCCAACTTAAAGATTGGGGTATCACTGATGCCAAGATTGTCAATGCCTCTGGTCTCAATAATTCTTACTTAGGTGACAATATCTATCCAGGCTCTAAATCAGACGAAGAAAATACCATGAGTGCTAAAGATGTTGCTATCATTGCACAACACGTAGTGAAAGAATATCCTGAAATTCTCGATATCACTAAAAAAACTGAAGCTGATTTTGATGGTGTCAACAAACTCAAAACCTTCAACTATATGCTCAAGGGACAACCTAGTTACCGTAAAGGAGTAGATGGCCTAAAAACAGGGACCACTGATTTAGCCGGTGCTTCCTTCGTGGCCCACTCAAATGAAAGTGGCATGAGCATTATCACAGTCATTTTGAATGCTGATAATACCGATACTGATGACTACGCCCGTTTCACTGCAACCAATGACCTACTTAATTACGTAGTCTATCATTGGGAAAGCAAGACCATTGCCAAAAAAGGACAAGCCATCGGTAAAAGCCAAGCCCCTGTCCTTGATGGGAAATCTAAGCAAGTCACTGCTGTTGCTAAGTCTGACTTTAATATCATCCAAAAAATAGATGCTAACAATAGTAAACATATTAAAGTTACTACAAATCAAGTCCAAGCCCCTGTCAACTCAAGTGACAAGGTTGGAACTGCTACCTTTGAAGATAAGTCACTTGTAGGAGAAGGTTACTTGCCTAACCAAGGTATGCCTAGCATGGAACTGGTTGCTGGTAAAGAAGTTAAGAAAAGCTTCTTCCTCAAGGTCTGGTGGAATCACTTTGTCAACTTTGTCAACGAAAAACTCTAATTATTACAGTCGAGCTTTGCTCGGCTTTTTCTTTTACCCCATCTTTACAGAAAGATTGACTCTATCTTGACTCCTATTGACACAAAAAAAGACAGACTACACCTGTAATCTGTCTATTTGTTTGATTTTTACACTACTGTAAAGGTTAATTTATCTTTCGAGCAGCCGATTTTAAGAGTTTGTCCACTAACTACTTGACCACCTAGTAAGAGCTCAGATAACTTGTCCTCCACTTGAGTTTGAATCGTGCGACGTAATGGACGAGCACCCATCTCAACATCATAGCCATCTTTAGCTAAATGCTTGAGAGCAGCTGGTTGGAATTTCAAGTCAATCCCTTTTTCAGCCAAAGCTGATACCAACGGTTTCATCATAATCTTGACAATCTCACGAAGTTGCTCTTCCTCTAGACTATGGAAGACAACCTTCTCATCAATACGGTTGATAAACTCTGGACGGTAGGCCTTCTTAAGTTCTTCCATGATACGTGACTGCATTGCTTGGTGATTATGAGAAATGTCTTGGGCACCAAATCCAATAGTCTTATCATCACGAAGAGCAGTCGCTCCCAAGTTCGAAGTCATAATGATAATGGTATTTGAGAAATCGACTTTACGACCTCGACTATCCGTCAAGACACCATCATCCAAAACCTGTAAGAGGATGTTGAAAATATCTGGGTGAGCCTTTTCCACCTCGTCAAAGAGGAGAACTGAGTAAGGCTTATTGCGAACTTTCTCTGTTAATTCACCACCCTCATCATATCCAACATAACCTGGAGGAGCACCATTAAGGCGGCTAGCCGCAAATTTTTCCATGTATTCTGACATGTCAAAGCGAAGCAAAGCTGACTCATCATCAAAGAGAACTTCCGCCAAAGCCTTGGCCAACTCTGTCTTACCAACACCAGTAGGTCCAAGGAACATGAAGGAACCAATCGGACGTTTTCCAGTACGAATACCTGACTGGTTACGACGAATAGCACGACTAATCGCTGAAACTGCTTCGTCTTGACCAATAACACGTTTATGAAGCTCTGCTTCCAGATTCAAGTAACGCTTGCTATCTGCCTGAGTCATCTTCTCAACAGGAATACCTGATAGACGACTAAGGGTTTGCATAATCTGATCTGCATCTACCAAGGCAGGTTCTGGTAATTTTGCTTTTTGGCTAGCTTTATATTGTTTAACAGCAGCCTTCATATCACCAGATAGAAGCGCTTCATCCAAAGGCGTTATCTCACGTTTGGCTTCTTTTTTGATACGACCTTGAACAGTTGCACTCGCTTCATCTAAAAGATCAATGGCAGAGTCAGGCAAGTTTTTACTCGTCAAATAACGGTGGGCTGCCTTGACTGCTGTCTCAACCGCCTCATCAGTAATCGTTACACGATGATAGTCTTCATAAGACGAACGTAGGCCTTTTAGAATATCAATCGCCTCAGCTACACTTGGCTCCTCAATTGTAATCTTAGCAAAACGGCGAGAAAGAGCTGCATCTTTCTCAATATGCTTCTGGTACTCAGCTTGAGTAGTTGCTCCAACCATATGAAGAGTTCCACGTGCTAGAGCGGGTTTCAAAATATTCGCCGCATCTAAGGTGCTATCAATACCTGAACCAGAACCAATAATCGTATGCAATTCGTCAATAAAAAGAATGATTTTTCCATCAGCTTCAATCTCATCAATGATCTGATTCATACGTTCTTCGAAATCGCCACGGAAACGTGTTCCTGCAACCACACTCATCATATCAAGCTCTAAGATACGCATATCAGCCAACTCAAAAGGTACTTCGCCTGAAGCAATACGCTGTGCTAAGCCAAGCGCAAGTGCCGTCTTACCAACACCTGCTTCACCCACAAGAACTGGGTTATTCTTCGTTTTACGACTCAAAACCTGAATCATGCGTGAAATTTCTTTCTCACGTCCAATAACAGGATCAAGAGCATCTAATTCGGCTACTGCCGTTAAGTCTTTGGTATAATCTGACAGTTCCCCAGTAGAAGATTGAGGAGGCTGCATCATATTAGCAAAATTTCCTGATGCCTTTGATTTTTTAGGCTTACGAAGGTCATGAATGGCCTTCAAATCTTGCTTACTAAGACCTGCGTAACGCTCCAAAGAACGTCGTAAATCGATAATACGAGGCTTATCGCTGTCATCCTTATATTGAAAACCAGCAACTTCAAGGAGACGACAAACCATCAAATCCTTATGAAGGAGAAAGGCCATCAATACGTGTTCAGACCCTATCTCTACAGCACCAGTCACCTTAGCGATTCCTTCTGCCTCTTGCAACATAGACTCTAAAGCATGTGACTGTGCACGTAAATCGATAATATCTGATTCAGACAAGTCTTTTGGACTTTTCTCCATCGCTAGTACAGCAGCGGTCTCAATCTCTTCCGCACGAATACGGTCCTCAAAATCAGTAAATGTTAGGTAGGCTACAGATCCTGGAACCTCAACCATAGCGAGAAGCACATGCCAAGTCTCCAAGAAAGGACTTCCAAAACGCTCTGCCTCAAGCTGAGCACGATGGAAAATGGCCTGCATTTTTCTTGAATATGTCGTCATCTAATTTCCTTTTCTATCCAATCTAAGTAATAGCGAGCGTAGAATACGCGAACGAATAGTAGCCGCATCTTCGCCTAAAACATCATCACTAGCAGTTGCTAAAATCAAATTTCCCTCACGTTCAGTGATGATTTTTTCATCAAAAAGCAACTGAATCAAGTCTGTAAATACCTGCTCGCTGAGCTGATCTGCCAAGTTCTGAAGCAAATCATTAATCATGTGGTGCTTGTCGGAGAATCTGACCTTGACGATACGAATATAACCGCCACCTCCACGTTTACTCTCAACAATATAACCACGACTTTCTGTAAAACGAGTCTTAATAACATAGTTAATCTGACTCGGTACAACTTGAAAAGTATCTGCTAAGTTCGAGCGTTGAATCTCAGCAATTCCAGACTGGCCCAGCAATTCTTTAATATATTCTTCTATACTATCTGATGTATTTCTTGCCATCTTAATTCCTCCAGTCTAATTTGACTATAACTGACTATTATTATACCAAAAATGTCAGCTCATGGGAAACTATACCTTCAAAAAGCTTTTTAAAGTTGTCATTAAAGACCATATAAGATACAATAAATAAGACTGGAATATTAGGTAACTTAAGGTGTTTGATTCAAATTTTCTATCCACTTTAACAGGCTGAAACCCACCTAATCCAACAAGTACTTTTTAGCACTTTCGCAGTAGTACTAGTCTTATCACTCTTGATAAAGCTCATCTCACTTTGAGTCTTATCTCTTATTTTATTTCCCTATGAAAGGTTACTCATGAAATACATCATTGCACTCTTAATCTCTATGATTCCTTTAGTTGAGCTCCGTGGAGCCGTACCTGTCGCTATCGCCTCAGGTATTCCTTGGTGGCAAGCCCTAATTCTTTGTGTCATTGGGAACATGATTCCAGTTCCAATTATCTTTTTCTTCGCCCGCCGTGTTCTCGAATGGGGGGCAGACAAACCTCTAATTGGTGGCTTCTTTACCTGGTGTCTTAAAAAAGGTCACAGTGGTGGCCAAAAACTTGAAAAAGCTGCCGGAGATAAGGGAATCTTCTGGGCCCTTCTACTTTTTGTGGGAATTCCGCTTCCAGGAACAGGAGCTTGGACTGGTACCTTAGCAGCATCTATCCTAGATTGGGACTTTAAACGTAGTGTTATTGCTGTTATGCTTGGGGTTATCCTTGCAGGTATCATCATGGGAACACTCTCTCTTCTACTTGGTGTAAATACCTTCGCTCATTAATTAGTTTTTCAACGTCTGGGGCATGCTCAGACGTTTTTTTAATAGCAACAAAAAAGAAGCTACGATTCATTCACGTAACTTCTTTTCTTTTTATCTAGCAACTAGAATTAGTTGTTAAGAGCTGCTGCCATTGTAGCTGCAACTTCTGATTCAAAGTCGTTAGATGCTTTTTCGATACCTTCACCAACTTCAAAGCGAACGAATTCTACTACTGAAGCGTTTACTGATTCAAGGTAAGCTTCAACTGTTTTGCTGTCGTCCATGATGTAAACTTGAGCAAGAAGTGTGTATGCTTGGTCAACTTTAGTGTTGTCAAGCAAGAAGCGGTCCATTTTACCTGGGATGATTTTATCCCAGATTTTTTCTGGTTTACCTTCAGCAGCCAACTCAGCTTTGATATCTTCTTCAGCTTGAGCAAGAACAGCATCAGTCAATTGAGCTTTAGAACCATATTTAAGGTGTGGAAGAGCTGGTTTGTTAACCATAGCGCGGCTTTCGTTATCTTGATCGATAGCGTGGTTAAGTTGTGCCAATTCATCTTTAACAAATTGTTCGTCCAATTCAGTGTATGAAAGAACAGTTGGTTTCATCGCTGCAATGTGCATTGAGATTTGTTTTGCAAGAGCGTCATCTCCACCTTCGATAACTGAAACAACACCGATACGTCCACCGTTGTGTTGGTAAGCTCCGAAGTGTTGCGCATCAGTTTTCTCAACAACTGCAAAACGACGGAATGAAATCTTTTCACCGATAGTAGCTGTAGCAGTTACGTATGCAGCTTCAAGAGTTTCACCTGAAGGCATAGTCAATGCAAGTGCTTCTTCGTTGTTAGCTGGTTTACCTTCAGCAATTACTTTAGCTGTTTCGTTTACCAACTCAACGAATTGAGCGTTCTTCGCAACGAAGTCAGTTTCAGCATTAACTTCAACAACTGCTGCAACGTTACCGTTAACGTAAACACCAGTCAAACCTTCAGCTGCAACACGGTCAGCTTTCTTAGCTGCTTTAGCCATACCTTTTTCGCGAAGCAATTCGATCGCTTTTTCGATATCACCTTCAACTTCAACCAATGCTTTTTTAGCGTCCATGACACCAGCACCAGATTTTTCACGCAATTCTTTAACAAGTTTAGCTGTAATTTCTGCCATTTTGTTTTTCTCCAAATTTATTTTATCAAACTAAGGGGCAGGGCTGAGCCCCGCCCCTTAGGTGTTTGTCGTATCTTTAGTGGGCATCGAGCCCAAACCAATCTTAAAGATTAGTTGTTGTCACCTTCGACAACTTCAACGATTTCTTCGATTGAATCAGCTGCAGCTGCTTCTTGGAAATCTGCAGAAGCATCTTCACCTTGGTTACCTTCGATGATAGCATCAGCCATTTTTGAAGTGATCAATTTAACGGCACGGATAGCGTCATCGTTAGCTGGGATGATTACATCGATCTCATCTGGATCAGCGTTTGTATCAACCATCGCTACAACTGGGATACCAAGTTTTTTAGCTTCTTTAACAGCGATTTGTTCTTTGTGTGGGTCAACGATGTAGATTACATCTGGAATGCGAGGCATATCTTCGATACCACCCAAGAATTTTTCAAGACGTGCACGTTGTTTGTTAAGAAGTGCAACTTCTTTCTTAGGAAGAACTTCGAAAGTTCCATCAGCTTCCATTTGTTTGATTTCTTTCAAACGAGCGATACGTTTTTGGATAGTATCCCAGTTTGTAAGAGTTCCACCCAACCAACGGTGGTTGATGTAGTATTGACCAGCACGAGTTGCTTCTTCAGCTACTGCTTCAGCTGCTTGTTTTTTAGTACCAACGAACAAGATTACTGCATCGTTAGCTGCTGCTTCACGAACGAATTCGTAAGCTGTATCAGCCATTTTTACAGTTTGTTGCAAGTCGATAACGTGGATTCCGTTACGTTCTGTGAAGATGTACTTAGCCATCTTAGGATTCCAGCGACGAGTTTGGTGACCGAAGTGAACACCAGCCTCAAGAAGTTGTTTCATTGAAATTACTGCCATGAGTATTTCTCCTTAAAAATTGTTTTTTCCTCTTCTAAGCTTTAGACTTGCAGTCCCACCCTGCGGCAACAAGACCACAATCGGCTTAGAATGAGTATTTGTCACTTTACGCAACTATAGTAGTTTATCAAAAAAAGTGACATTTGACAAGCTCTAAAATCAGGCTAACCATTAGAAAAAATCCACCCTTATTAAAAATGCAATCGTTTTCTTTGAGGTTGATAAGTATTTTGTTTATAATTAGGCTATCAAAAATAGAGGAGGACATTATTTTGTCATTAGTCGGAAAAGAAATTATTGAATTTTCAGCACAAGCTTATCACAACGGGGAATTCATTACTGTTACAGATGAAGATGTTAAGGGAAAATGGGCTGTTTTCTGCTTCTACCCTGCAGATTTCTCATTTGTCTGCCCAACTGAACTCGGTGACCTTCAAGAACAATATGAAGCTCTTAAATCTCTTGGTGTAGAGGTTTACTCTGTCTCTACTGACACTCACTTTGTTCACAAAGCTTGGCATGATGACTCAGATGTTGTTGGAACTATTACTTATCCTATGATTGGAGATCCTTCACACCACATCTCACAAGGCTTTGATGTTCTTGGGGAAGATGGTCTCGCACAACGTGGTACATTCATCATTGATCCAGATGGCGTTATCCAAATGATGGAAATTAATGCTGATGGTATTGGACGTGATGCAAGCACTCTTATTGATAAAGTTCGTGCTGCTCAATATATTCGTCAACATCCAGGTGAAGTTTGTCCAGCCAAATGGAAAGAAGGAGCTGAAACACTTACTCCTAGCTTAGATCTTGTAGGTAAAATTTAACAACCAGGGGGTATCCATGGTCTTAGATAAAGAAATCAAGACACAATTAGCACAATATTTAAATTTACTAGAATCTGATATTGTATTACAAACAGACTTAGGGGATGACGATAATTCTCGAAAAGTAAAAGAATTTCTTGACGAGATTGCCGCTATGTCTGACCGCATTAGTCTTGAATCAACACATTTAAAACGTCAACCTAGTTTTGGTATTGCACAAAAAGGGCAAAAAAGTCGTGTTATTTTCTCAGGCTTACCAATGGGCCACGAATTCACATCTTTCATTTTAGCTCTCTTGCAAGTTTCTGGTCGTCCACCAAAAGTTGATGAGGACACTATCGAACGTATCAAGAAGATTGATAAACCCATCGATTTAGAAACCTATGTTTCATTAACATGTCACAATTGTCCAGACGTTGTTCAAGCTTTTAATATAATGGCTGTTTTGACCCCAAATATCACTCACACCATGATTGAAGGTGGTATGTATCAGGATGAGGTCAAAACCAAAGGTATCATGTCTGTTCCTACGGTTTACAAAGACCAAGAAGAATTTACATCTGGTCGTGCAACCATTGAACAGCTTGTTGAAAAATTGGACGGACCACTTGATGCTGATGCTTTCGCTGATAAAGGTGTCTATGATGTTTTGGTTATTGGTGGTGGTCCTGCTGGAAACAGTGCGGCCATCTATGCTGCCCGTAAAGGTTTAAAAACTGGTCTTTTAGCAGAAACCTTTGGTGGACAAGTTATCGAGACAGTCGGCATTGAGAACATGATTGGTACGCTATATACAGAAGGTCCTAAGTTAATGGCCCAAGTTGAAGAGCATACGAAATCTTATGATGTTGATATCATCAAAAGTCAATTAGCTACTGGCATCGAAAAGAAAGAACTTATTGAAGTGACACTGGCTAACGGTGCCGTTTTAAAATCCAAAACTGCTATCCTAGCTCTCGGAGCCAAATGGCGTAATATCAACGTTCCTGGCGAGGAAGAATTCCGCAATAAAGGGGTTACTTACTGCCCACACTGTGATGGTCCACTATTTGAAGGAAAGAATGTTGCAGTTATCGGTGGTGGTAACTCAGGTTTGGAAGCGGCTTTAGATTTAGCAGGCATTACTAAATATGTTACAGTCTTAGAGTTCTTACCTGAATTAAAGGCAGATCAAGTCTTACAAGAACGAGCTGCTAAAACTGATAATCTCACCATTCTTAAGAACGTTGCAACCAAAGAAATTGTTGGTCAAGATCATGTAACTGGTTTGAATTACGTTGAGCGTGATACAAACGCAGAAAAACATCTTGATCTTGAAGGTGTCTTTGTTCAAATTGGTCTTGTACCAAGTACTGCTTGGCTCAAAGATAGTGGTATTGAACTCAATGAGCGCCAAGAAATTATCGTTGATAAATTTGGTTCAACAAATATCCCTGGTATT
>ENA-OVFS01001599-OVFS01001599.1-human-gut-metagenome-genome-assembly--contig:-NODE-1599-length-13290-cov-2.491046_pt1 | contig 13290 bp, 10 predicted proteins | sample MGYA00237763_ERZ505405 | MGnify/ENA primary metagenome ERZ505405 (study PRJEB26158, sample SAMN06016401) | human gut metagenome | biome: human gut; feature: ankylosing spondylitis patient; material... | reverse complement strand
AGGTGCCGGGGGCGGAAGTTGTACAGTGTTATGTCGAGACACTCTGCGCTCCGGTCGTACGGCCGGCCAAAGAACTTATCAGGTTCCGGAAAGTTTTCCTGCAGCCTGGTGAAGAACAGAAAGTCAAATTTACGATTGACCGGAAAGAACTGGCTTTTTACGGAGCGGATATGGAACTCATAGATGGAGGCATTCCGCTTCGGATTACCGTCGGGAACAGCAGCAGGGCAGAAGCAGGGGACGTCAGTCTCCAGCTAGACAGAAGATCGTAACACAGAAGGTCAACAGACAGATCGTAAAACTGAACAAGGGGCGACGTAAGCCCCATTGTTTCCATATATCAGCTGCCGTCAGGAGCTGAAAGAATATATGCTGCGTTGAGGATTTCTCATAAACGAGGGTGTCCCAAAAGTCATGAAATGACTTGAGGGATACCCTCGTTCTTTTGTAAAAAAATAGAGAACGGTTACCACGCCAATGTCATTTAGTTAAGACATCCGCTGTGGAAACAATACAGGTGCTTCTGTCTACGATGACAGAGGAATTTTGTTCATATGAAAATGGAGCCCTTGTTTTTTATACAAAAAGCTCCATTACTGTTTATTTATTTGAATTTATGATTCCTTCGATATCTCGACCACCGTAGAATATTCGTGCTATCAAAGATGTGATCCAACTCATCATTCGTCATGGCCCGTGAGACCTTATCACGCACAGCACTCATAGCCATATCGAGCCTTTTGAAACGATTATGTCCCACGGCATCCTTACTCATACGTATCAGCTGAATGCGTCCTACACCCGGATTCTGCCTTGCATATTCTGCAAATCCTCTGGCCTTTCCAAGGTTATCAATTCTTGTAGGATCGTGCGGTTCCAGAATATCCACACCATACTCATCATCGCTGTCTTTACGGATGATCACAAAATCCGGATACGCCGGCTTCTGCTCTCCGCCCATCTCATACGGAATGCAGAGGGACCAAGGCTTTCTCGGAGGATTTCTCAGCCAGCAAACATAATCAGCCTGACTTTGTTCCTCCACAAGAACGCCTTCTTCCCAAGTGTTCAGATTGATACGAGCCTTTCCGGAGTCGTCTACGAAAAGATGATCATCATAATCCTTGCCATTCACTTCATGTGGTAAGCTGATGGTCTCAGGCAGGCGGAAGTTATGCTTACTGACAACATCTCCATTGGAGACAATTGCATCATACTGTTTAATAAAACGATCACCCAGGCCGACAATCTTCCGACGATAATTATCATTCATCTTATGGAATGCCTTCTCTGCGTAAGCCAGGAGGCGTGCATAGCAGTCATCATTAGAGGCATACAAGATTACATCGATCTTATATGCATTCGGATCATCCTCATCGTAATAATAATGTCCATACTTATTGCCTACGCCCTCATTCCCCAGCTTTGTTTCAGCACGGCGGAACTGCCGGTCAATATCAATATCCGTTGTAGACATGAACATATGGACAATGTTATCGTCTACAGTTTCTCCAAACACATCAAAGACCTGGGATTTCATCTGAAATTCCATGATCTTCTTTGCCATATCGTCATATTTTCCATCTCTCTTTAGATCACCCACATACTCACGGATCATCTTTACGATTTCTTCCAAAACATCATCTGTGGCATCCTGGTATTTCCCGGACTGTCTGAGAAGTCTTGCCAGACTGTACAGCGAATTCAAATAGTTATTGATTCTGACGTTCCTTACATCGTATGAAAGAAGTCCGGAATCATTGATTGCTTTTACGACACCCTCTCGATCTAAGGTGTCAATGAAAGACTCCTGAACATATTCCGGCTCTGATTGTGCTGTTTGACCTTCCGGAGCTGCTTGTGATGCCCCTGACGAAGGTACTGCTGCACTCGGCCGATCCGCATTCTGTGCAGGTTGAACTTGCTGCGGGTTTTCCTGTTGTGTACCCCTTGTACCTGTGCTGAAGGATGACGTTTCGCGAACGCCGGAAACAGTTCCAGTCTGTCCGCCACTGCCATACGGAGTAGCACCGCCATCATGCAGTTCCATAGGCTGTGTTCCACCTGGCAAATCAAACATTGACATCTGTCCCGGATAGGCAGGTGTATGTCTTGTTCCACCGCTAGCTGAGCTTCGCGGTCTAACAGACAATGTATCCATAACTCTGGTATCGAGAGACTCCCCGTAGATATCTGCCGGAATGTCACCGCCTTCGGCATTCTGCAATTCTTCCACAACTTCCTTTACGGTATCGGAATTGAAATATGGCAAATACAGATGTACATCATTCAATGTCTCGTCCACCTGTATATGCATCTGCATCGGTGTGCGAATCATACGGCCAAGGAGCTGAGCAATGTATGTCGCATCCGTAGCATGTCGGAAAGACATCATCGTTTCTGCTCTCGGACAATCCCAGCCGGTAGACAAACTCTCTTTGAAGAAAACAACTCTGATTCGCTTATCTTCTGCAATTGCTGAAGGAGCCACATATGGTACATTCAAACCATTGATCCGGATCACATTATTTGCATCTCCAAAGGTATTAACCACTTCGCCTTCCTGGAAGCGACTTCCTATTCGTTCCTCAATCTTCTGTACGCAATCATCAAGATCAGTCGCAGATATCGAGGACGATGTCGCATTCTGAACCTGGATAACCAAAATTGGATTCACATAAGCATAGTGTTGCTCATAACAATACTGGTACCAATGATCCCATTTATCCTTCCATTCATCCGCTGCCGCTTGAAGCACAGCCATATCTTTGTTCCCGGAGTTTTCTTCCGGATAGGAGATGACGATTCGATCCTTCAAGAGTCCAGAAGCTCTGACCTCATCCGTTGTAACCACAACGTACTGTGTATCGGATGCAATGCCCTGTACCAATGCGTTAAATCTCGCAGATGTTGCAGACATGCCGATAACCACCGGCATAGCTTCGATACCATCAGCCGGACTTCCTTTAAGGAACTTCTGCATGATGGTTGTAGCACGTCCTGCCTCACGGCCCTGCATACCGCGATGTGCTTCATCAATGATGAAATACAACCGGTCACTCTTATCACGCGCCGTGTTGGCCAACGTCTCCCAGATTGTATACTGGCGGTTATCCGTGCGCTTTGTAAGATTTGAGCTCTTCCCCAGCTTCTGTGTGTTCAGAAAATAGATATGCCCGTCATCAAACATCTCCTGGTCAAATGAGTCGTCCTGCACAGTAACACACTGTCCCAAACGGATCTTATCTGCTTTCAAGTCAATCTTATCTTTTGACTGCTCATTCAACTGCGGAGAATCAGAAAGCCACACGATAATTGCTTCCGGCTGCTCTGGATACACCTCATCCCCAAAGAAAATACTCTCGATCAATGCCGCCATAATGATGGTTTTTCCAGCACCGGTCGGTGCAGTAAAGGAAACCACCTGTTTGGAATGGGAACGACCATAACGATATACCGCCTCAGCTGATTTCATTCTGAGCTCACTTAAAGCTCTTTTCTGAAATGGAAATAATTCTGCTTTCATGGTCTACCTCCCTGTGTTGATCCTGAAGTTGTCTAAATAATCACGATACAGCTGATAAGTATCCTTTTCGCCGTAGCCTGCAATCATCTCCCGATATCCCGCTTCAGAATCGGTTACAATATATATTGTCTGGATTTCTGGATGCTTTTGCACTTCCGCATCAAATTCCTGAAAATGTTTTTCATTCATAAGAATTGCAAATTTATTATCCGGCAGTATCATCATAGATAATTTTTCATCCTGTAATCTCGGACAAACACCATATGCTCCAGATTTCAACCAGAGTGCCGGTAATAGTTCAGCCAACTGACGGCCTAATGCTATGGATGTTTTATCTAAGAACCCCAGCTTAAAATAAGCCGCATTCGCCTTGAAACCATCAGCCATAGGTTCTTCTGTGGTTATATATGTTCCTTCCAAGGGCTTCCCATTTATGTTGTGGCCTTCAATTGAACATACTGTACGCGGCCATGTGACATACCTCGCAATTCCCAATGCTTCCCAAGCATCATCCCCTGGATTGTAGCCTTTATTCTTTAAAGACTTCGCCTCATCTTCAGAGACCTCATTATTTGTGACCATTATGCAACGTCTTTGCCCGCCATCCTCTGCGTTCAACAAGTTAACTGCATGCAATGTAGTTCCTGATCCAGCAAAAAAATCTACAATTAATGCCGTTTTATTATTTTTCACAAAAAATCTCAATGTATCAGCAACAGCATATAGTGATTTAGGATATGAAAACCGAGTATTGATAAACAGCGGTTTGAGTAACCTTGTCCCGTACTCAGTAGCATCATGCGATTTTCTGTTCCAAACAGTTTTAGGAAAAACAATTCTTTGTGATGCATCGACTGGTGAAAGAATTAATGAGCCGTCTTTCGCTTTCCCTTCTACTACTATTTCGCCTGACTTAATTCTCTTCTGGTCACCTTGACGAACATACTGAATACTCCAACGGTTAGTTTTTTTATCAAATGATCCTACCCTCAAATATCCTTCAGCCAATAACTGCTTTGTAGTTTCTGGAATAGCTCCCCATGTAGCTTCAGTGTTATCATCTCGAATAGGTAGCACAGCAACTTGTCCTTCGGGTGCAACCACATCCTCAGCTTTTTCTGATGGTGATAAAGCATTTCCAATCCCTACAATTTTCTCTTCTTTCGTGTCGATGAAAATAGGGAAAAACTGGCCTTTTGTTTTGCTGCGTGGAGTACTGGTGCGCATAAAATTAAACCAAACTCTGCTTATAACGCCCTTGCCATCCTCAGAGAGCATATTGTCGTTTGTACGTGTCACACCCATTTGGCCAAATCGAAGAATGTAAATATATTCCTCAACTCTAGAAAATTCATTTTCCCTACTTGTACCATTTCTGCTAATTACAGATGTAATCATCTGCATATTCGCTTCAGGAAACATTTTTTCTAACAGGCACCCTAGGTGTAAGTATTCTTTTTCATCAATTGTGACAATTAATACAGAGCATCCTGGATTTAATAAATTCTTGGCAATTTTTAATCTCTTCTGCATCATAGACAGCCATTTGTTATATTTCCAGTCTTTAGCACCTGTATTATATGGCGGATCAATATAAATGCAGTCAACTTTGCCTGCATAAAGGTATTCCAAAAGCTGAAGAGCATGATAGTTGTCAGCCTCAATCAACGTATGCCACAAATCACTATCAGGATCATTGCACACGCTATCTATTGGTTTTAAGTACGGATAGATAGGCTCACCAAACTGGGCAACTGAAACCAGTTCATCTACAGGAATTTCTTCCATCTGTGCCGTTACTTTGTGATAGCAAGTAGCTATACCATCCTTGATGGCACTAACCTCATACATTTCACTGACTGCACCCGTCTTTTTTGCCACAGTCGAGCCACGTTTTACCGGTATATCATAGAGCGGCGTACACTCCGGCAGATGTTCTTCAAACACCAACCCGAATTTCTTTGTCTTTGACAGTCTGTTTATCTCCTGCTCCAGTCTGGCTCTAAGTGCCTCATCCTGCACTTGTGCAAGTAAATCATGTATTGCAGCCATGCCATTTCCTCCTACTGTTTGTCTCATTTGCCAGCATTATACACTCCGACATCTTAATTCTATCGAATATACTGTCCCATAATACAGACTCTAATCTGTAATGGTTTTATCTTTTATGTGATAAGCGATCCCCTTCTTCTCACAGAAATCAATCACTTCTTTTGCCTTCTCGTTATAGAACTGCTTGTGTTCCGGATATCCAGTCGTTACATCCTTACAGTAATTGGTTCTACCGAAAATAATCTTGTCTACAAAGCTGACTGATTTCAGGATCTCCATCAAGTCCTGTTCTATCAGATTCGGCGTAGGATACGGCTCGATACTGACCCATGTCTTACAACCTTTGTCGTGTAGCTTCTTCAATGCCTTCAAACGGTTTTTATATGATGCAGAGCCCGGCTCCATCTGCTCTCTGTATTCCTCATCCAGAGAAATAAGAGTGATTCCGTATTCATTTTCCTTAGAACATTCTGCAAGACTGACCGGAAGAATGCCCTTCGTAAGCACGGTACACTTAATGTCTGCTGCGTTCAGCTTCTTGATCACATCTAAGCTCATTTTTTCAATTTCCGGATATCCCACCATGAACGGATCCGTAGTAAAGCAAAGCTGTACAGACATGATCTTATCTTTCAGTCGGGGAATCTCCTTGTCCAGAATCTCCAAAGTGTTTGAAACAAGATACGGTTTCAGCCAATCCTCATATGTTTTGACCTGCCCAAATCTTTTTTTCATCAGGAAGGCATAGCAAGGATACCGGCAGCCATGCGCACATCCCTGCACAAAATTCAGCGTATAATCCCCATACTCCACACCGGTTTTGTAGAGCATAGATTTTCTTTGTATGTAGCCTTCCACTTGCGGCATAATCAATAACTCCTATCTGAAAATGTTATTGTCGATCTATGAATCACAGCACCATAGTACTGTTTCAACGCAGCATATATTTTATTGCTGTAATCACGCACAGGAAAAACAGGATGTTCAAACAAATAAGCTTTTACCTCGTCCTTAGGTACATCCTGCCTTCCCTTAAACTTCTTTTGTAGATATGCTGCTATGTCTCGAACTGTATAGCATGTATCATCTACTGTTCGTCCTGAGACAATTTCTCCCGTAAGCGCATCGAATGTCAGCTGATCATATTCCCCGCTATTATTGACGTGCTTGCCAGACGACTGGTCATCAAAGACCTTCCAAGCTGTTGATTTGAAAAGATCAAATCCTGTCTGATGCCCGGTACAATGAATCAAGTTATACACAACAGAGTTATTGCTGTTGAAGAACGGAAATGCAGCTACATAATACCGCCCATTTTTTCTGCCACTAAGATCCAGTATTATCTGCTCTATCTTCTTCTCAAAAGCTTTTCTGTCACTGCCGAAGGAAATCAGCTCATCAATCGTCGTCTGATAGGTTTCCTCATATTTTTCAATGACTTCTGGCTTCTTTGCCATCTTTGCCGCCCGGATTGTATCGGATACCATATGATTGATGATGATTTCACCCCAGTTTTTAAGAAATGGCATCATAGCATCCCACTCAATATGTGCATCATAAGGATCATAAACGAGCAGGAAATGCATAGCACTAAACATCGTCGAAAACTGGCTTCCAATCTTACGAAGTAATACGTTAGCATCCATCGACTCTGTGTAGATAGTGAGATTGCTGGTCTTCTTTGGTAGCCTGGTTTCCAGCAAATCAATCTTTCTTTCGTCCAGATCATTGAAATATATGTAGGCTTGCTTATCTGTGTATCTGGTCATAGCTTCCGCAATGATCTCAGATACCAGAAGCGGCGTACCTTTTATCTCATTCCCTTCATCATCCTTATATACGCCACTGTTTGACATGCAGTCGATATAGACTATTCCACGACATTTCTTGTTCAGCATAAGAATGTTGATCCATGCTTTCACATACTCCGAAATCAATTCAAATTTCTTAATGCTGTGTGGCGGAGCAACGCTAATCACATCATTCTTCTTTGAGCTCGACATTCTTATCACCTTCTTCCGGAATCAGATCCATGATGTCGCCGATGTTGCATTCAAGCGCTTTGCACACTTTCATAAGGACTTCCATACTCACGTTTTCGCCCTTGGACAATTTTGTGACAGAAGTCCAGCTGATTCCAGCCTGTGCCTGAAGGTCTTTCTTCTTCATATCTTTGTCTATAAGCAGTTTCCAAAGCTTCTTGTAACTTACTTCCATATCAATCCTCTCGGTTCCATTCTCAGAACGCATATATCATCAGGTAACTGTGCATACTAATACAGTTTCGATTATACCACCACCCCAACAAAATCACAAGTGAAAAACTCCATATACGCGGGAATTCACACCGCTTTTAATTGAATCCTCTCCGATTATATGCTATAATGCATTTTGTATAATTGTGTCCAGAGGGCACATCTTCGAAAAGAGGTATCTATCCATGAGCAAAGCTCAGAATGAGATTGAAGAATTCATATACAAAATCTGTTACCGGCCCATCTGGGAATCGGTAAATAATTATATAGCAGTACATCCAACAGCATTAAATCTCAGCATGGCACGCATCAAATATCCCGATACTGCTCTGCTGCTTGATATGCTTCTGGAATATGCCACTCATATCCGTATCGATGAAGATTCTCTGTTCTTCGATGCCATACTCAGCTGTACCATAGAACTTCAGCAATTTGATGAATATCGCGGAGAAATGTCCGGAGAAACATCACAGTGGTTGATCGCTTCCTGCGAAGCCGTCATCACAGATAAGCTGGATTCTCTGAAGGTTTCATCCGTAAAGCCCTGGAGCAGGGATTCAAAGCCCTCTGGGAATGGCATTGCAGCTTCCAAGAGCATAGTTCCCATTATCGCTCGTAAGGATCTCGATAAAGAAGCTACGGCTTTTCTGGAAAAGTATTATCCGGAAGCCTTAGCTGAGCCGATGCGCGTTCCAATTGAAGATATCGCTAAAGAGAAACTTCATCTGAATGTTGTACAAGGATATCGGATCACCGACGACTTCTGCATATTCGGCCAGATCTGCTTTTCCCCGGGTAAAGTAAAAATATACGATCTCTTCAAAACTTCAGAGAAGGAAGAAGAAGTTCCCAGAGGCACAATACTGATTGACGCCTATACCTACTGGCAGCGTAACAGCGGCTGTGTAAACAACACCATTGCACACGAAGTCTATCATTGGCATCGTCACAGACTATATGCAGCGATAAAATCCATTCTACGGAATGAAAGTTTCATTGCCTGTCGTTGCCCTGCTGACATGGTATATCCCAATGAAAGCGAAGAATGGACTGATGAACAGCGTATGGAATGGCAAGCCAACAACTTGGCTCCCCGCATCCTTATGCCAATCGAAACCTTTAAGATTAAAGTTAATGAGCTGTATCAGCAATACAGCTATGAGGATACGCCGCTGAAGTTGGAAGTGCTCACCTGCATTGCCGATGATCTCGCAAGATTCTATGGTGTATCAAGGCAGTCTGCCCTCATTCGCATGATAGAGACAGGTTGTCCTGAAGCAAAGTCTGTATTGCAAGCCATAAACGAAAAAGAATGGCATTCCTACGTCAGCCTCGAAGACGTTTTCTATGAGTACAGCATTAATGGTGATTTCCGCAAGCTCATTGACTCCGGCAGATTCAAATATGTTGATGGATATGTTGTCATCAACGACGAAAAGTATATCACCGCTGATGAAACCGGAAAGGCAACTCTTGCCGAATATGCCTGGGACAATCTCGATGAATGCACCTTGTCCTTTGGCTGGCAGCGGATACGTCGTGCATCCGCAAAAGAAGTTCTTCCTGAGATCATATTCCATCGCGAAAATGATGAACAGGACATATCCAAATATGATGCTAATCATAATACTGCAGTTTTACAGTTGTCGGAGGATCTTCAGCGCAGAAATAAGAACTTTGAGGAAAACGAGAAAATACATTTGCTCTCTACTGCAAACAAGAACTGTTGGGAATATATCTTCGAAGTCATCAACATCAAAGGTATCAGCAAAGCTCACTTCTGTACTCTGACTGAGCTCGGAGAAGAGAACTACCGAAAGGCAGAAAAGGGCCTAAAGAACGATCCGACAGTCAGAACAATCGTCGCCATAGGTGTAGGCCTATCCCTCGATATAGAAACTGTCGACAAGATGCTCTATCTTGCCGGCAGAAGCTTCAAGGATACTCCAGAAGATAGAGCCTTACGTTTCTGCATTACCGGTCTCTCCGGGCACCCTATATCGGACTGCAATGATTTCCTTGCTGCCAGAGGATACGAAACTCTTGGCACAAAACAACGTCTATAACACTTTCAGCCGCTATTCCATCACTGGGATACGCGGCTTTTTTTCTTTTTCAAAAATATTTCTGACTCGGTGAGTCGCGATTCGTCCACAATATCCCTCTTCTCATACTAAATTCTATATAAGCAGATCCGCTGAAACCCGCAAAAATGCGGGCTTTTTTGTTATCTGCAATCCGACTTGGTGAGTTTTGGTGATTTCCTTTATAGCGCTTATGATGGACTTAGTTTCAGTGGGATTGCTTCTTTAGCGCTGAAGATGGTTCTACCGTCTCACTGAAGCCACCATGTAAATCACGTCAGCCCATGTAGAACAGGCTGGCCAAGCAAACTAGGAGGAATCCGAAATGACTGGCCACCTGATAGGGACAATTGCATATCGCCATGCGGTTTCCTCCGCGTCAAACAGGAGGAAATCTCATGACGAACAAAGACAAAGATCAAGTATTAATTCCGATGGTCACCACCATCGAAGCAGCTCTGGATTATGGATATTCACTGAAGGATATCCGTCAGTGGAGAATCGGTAACCGTATGTGTACCGTCATTCTCGTTCCCGGAACCAAGGAGCAGTACGATTCGTATCTCAGCTCTTTCTCCAAGGAATTTAAGGCTGAAGATCGCGATAAGCGCTGCCAGATCAGTGACGGCAAAGGGTATACTATCCGCTGCCCTGAAAGCAACAAGTGTAAGGACTGCCCTTTCTATCACTCTCTTGACAAGAAAGGCTATGGAACTCTGACCTTTAGCGATCTGACCTGGACAAATGAAGACGGTATTGAAGAAGCATCTGAGCCGGTCGCGCCCGAAGGTTATGGCAGTGCCGAACGTTACCTGGAACTTCTTCAGGAGCTCATGGGCTATGTCGGAGCAATCCGTCCGGAATATGCCCCGGTAGTTAAGCTGCTTTCAGACGGTATCTCACGCCGCGAAATCGCTAAGGAGCTCGGAGTGCCGAAGTCCACAGTGATCGACTGGGTAAGGAAGATTCAGGAGCTTACACTCAAATTTATGGAGGATATCATCTAAACTCATCCTCTGACAAAAAGACAGGGAGCACATTACCAGCATCGGTAGTGTGCTCCCCATTTTTACTTGTGACCTCTTACAGTGATCTGATAGACATCATGATCCTTGATAGACTTGATCGCCTGTCTCAGTGTCCGTGCCCGACCATGTTGATGGTACGGATGCTGATAACGGTGTTTGTGAAAGATAATGCACGATCTGTCATTCGGATATCCTGTGCTGTGTAAATACCAATAATGACCGGTGCATTTTGACTGGATTGTAAGATCATTCGGATCCAAGACAATCATTCTGAAATATTTATCGTCGATTTCCTGAAGCTCTTCAGTGGTAAACATCTCCACCACCTCGCTCCCTGCTCTGCCACCATCTGAGCTCGAATTTTGACCTTCTCCGCCTCGTATCTCTTCTGTAAGGCTTTCAGAACTCAGCCTCTGCAACCTTCACAGCAGCCCGCTCGGCATCCTGGGCGATTACTATCTTACCATCCTCGCAGGTGACGGAAATATAATCTCCGACGTCGAAACCAGCCTTCTTCAGCCACATACCCTTCAGCATGATGGTCGGTGTCTCCCGGTACTTATATCCGCTCTGCCCATAGACCTTAATACTTCTTTTCTTCGACATAATGATTTCCTCCTTCGGTTTACTCTGATTTTTCGATTTAGTACTCTGTTAACCCGCCATATTCAGATCACTCTCATACGCACCACCGCCTTTCCTGCTCCGGAGAAAAAGAAAAGAGCTACCAATGCTTTTTCGCATCAGTAGCTCTTACTGTTGGTTCCGTATGATATTATGATGGTTATTTCTTGTCCTGCTCTTTCTGGGCATCCTTGATTCTGTAGTAGTCTTCCATCTTCACATCTTCAGATTCAGGTGCACATATGAGTCAGGTTTTCGGTTGTTCAAGAGGCACACAGTCTCCACATGCACAGTCTGAGGGAATTGGTCAACTCCACACACTTTCTTTAACTCATATCCATTATCACACAAGAATCTCAAATCCCTTGCAAGTGTCGCACTGTCGCAACTTACATAAACCACTCGTTTGGGCTGCATCTTAAGAATTGTTTTAAGCAACATCTCATCACAGCCTTTACGTGGTGGATCAACAACGATCACATCCGCATAAACACCATTTTTCTCATATTCTCTCGGCAGAACTTCCTCTGCTTTTCCAACAAAAAATTCCACATTCTCGATATGATTGATCTGTGCGTTTCTCTTTGCGTCTTCAATTGCTGCCGGAACAATCTCCACACCACGGACAAACTTTGCCTTCTGCGCAAGGAACAGAGAAATCGTCCCAATTCCACAATACAGATCCCAGACTGTCTCTTCTCTGTGAAGATCTGCATATTCCAATGCTTTGGAATACAATTTCCATGTCTGTTTCGGATTTACCTGGAAGAAAGAAAGTGGTGATATTTCATATGAGATATCGCCAATCTTATCTGTGATATAATCTTCTCCCCAAATAGTTTTGACCTTGTCACCAAGGATCACATTACTTCGCTTTTTATTCATATTCAGAGAAATACTGGTCATTCCTGGAATCTCACAAAGTTTCTCAACCAGTTCCCTCTGATGTGGAAGATCCTGTCCATTGATAATCAGACAAACCATCAGTTCGCCGGTAAAAAATCCATAACGGACAAAAATATGGCGTACCAGACCCTTGCCTGTTGCTTCATCATATGGTGCGATGTTGTACTTTTCCATATGTGCAATCACACGGTCAAGAACATCTTTATTCTGTGGAATTCCAAGTGCACAATCACGGTTCTCAATAATTGCATGCGTACGTCCGGCATAAAAACCTGTAACGATTCTTCCTTCTTTATTTCTACCAACTGGAAATTGTGCCTTATTACGATAATGATAAGGATCGTCCATCCCGATCAGTGGTTCCATTGGAAACTCTGTAAATCCACCTATCCGTTCCAGATGGCCACGAAGTTTCTTTTCTTTGAACACTTTCTGTTCCTCATAAGAAACAGCCTGGAGCTGGCAGCCACCACACTGACGGGCAGACAGACACACTGGTTCTACGCGGTATGGCGATGGTTTCAGAATCTCCATCAATCGTCCATAACCGTAATTCTTTTTGGCTTTCATGATCTTAGCTGTAATAGTATCTCCAATGACTGCGTCTTTTACAAAAACAGTGAAGCCATCAGCTTTGCCAATGCCTTCACCATCTGTTCCGCAATCCACTATTTCTAACGTAACAATATCATTTTTACGAAATTCCATAAGGATTAAACGTCTCCTGTTCTTCTCAGATTTGATTCAAAAAGCCTGTTGTATCCAAGCCATTCTTTCTTGCTCTTATCTGCCGCAAAAATCTCGGTAAGAGTCTC